>Ga0181565_10000114_pt1 | contig 51471 bp, 38 predicted proteins | sample 101ome_16_FD_129661 | JGI IMG/M metagenome (GOLD analysis project Ga0181565, IMG submission 129661) | Coastal salt marsh microbial communities from the Groves Creek Marsh, Skidaway Island, Georgia - 101401AT metaG (megahit assembly) | ecosystem: Environmental > Aquatic > Marine > Intertidal... | reverse complement strand
GCCTCCATAGTTTTCGTTGACTCGAGCCGACCGTTCTAGCAAGCGACTGTGTAGGTAGAAAACATCACCAGGATAGGCCTCGCGACCAGAGGGTCGTTTCAATACCAGTGAGACCTGGCGATAAGCGACGGCGTGCTTGGAGAGATCATCGTAGATGATGAGGGCATCCATGGCATTATCCATGAACCATTCACCCATGGCACAACCTGCAAAAGGCACCAAATACTGGTTGGTGGCTGAGTCGGAGGCCGCAGCGCTCACTACGATGGTATAGGGCATAGCACCCTCTTTTTCCAGCGTGTTGATAACCTGAGCGATATTGGACTGTTTCTGCCCAACCGCGACGTAAATACAATAAAGAGGACGGTGTTCGGTATTACCAGCCTCTTCAGCTGCCTTGTTCTGGCGAGCTTGGGCGATGATGGTGTCGATGCCGATCGTTGTTTTACCTGTTGAGCGATCACCAATGATGAGTTCTCGCTGACCGCGTCCGATGGGGATCATGGCGTCCACAGCCATGATGCCAGTCTGAACAGGTTGGTTGACAGCTTTGCGGGTAACAATACCCGGAGCAATCTTCTCGACGGGGTAGTAGGTGTCGGTCTCAATGGGTCCTTTTCCATCCAGTGGTTGACCCAGCGCATTGACCACGCGCCCCAGCATGGCCTTACCGACAGGTACCTGCAGGAGTTTGCCGGTGGTTTTGACTTCGGCTCCTTCCTTAATGTCGGTGTATTCACCCAGGATGATTGCACCCACTTCAGTTTCTTCCAAATTGAGTGCCAGCCCGGTCGTACCGTTACCGAAATCGAGCATCTCATTGAGCATGCAGCCAGATAGGCCCTCGATTTTGGCCACGCCGTCACTGATTTCGCGGACTGTGCCAACGTTCTCTTTGGCGACACTTTGCTTTGCCCCTGCAATCTGGGCTTCGATTTCTTGAACTAGGTTGCTCATGGTCTTTCTTAAACTGGAATAAAATGGTTGTAGGCTTGGGTTACTGCTCGTTAAAGGCGTTCTGGATGGACTGGAGGCGGCTGCGCACACTGCCATCGTAGACGTCGCTTCCAACCTGAACCCTTAGACCTCCAATGAGGCCTGGATTGGTGACAAAATGGGTGATGAGTTGATTCCCGTAGCGTTGAACCAGGTTGCCCTGAATCTTTGCTTGGGTGGCTTCATCTAGTTCCTGCGCTGATTCCACCCGTGCCGTACGGTTCTGGATATCCAATTTAACTAGGTGAAGAAGGTGAGAAAGGATTGCGAGGTAACCACGTGGTTTTTTTTCAAGGACCGCTGTAGAAACTTGACGGACTTTCTCCTCACTCAGCATTCCTTCGCTCATGCAGGAGCGAAACAGTGCTTTGGCGTCGCGTCTGGCTTGCTTGGTTATTTTCATGCGCTTGGCTTGGCAGTCAGGATTTAGTCATGGTGTGCCTGCTTAAAAACTAAGCTGCAGCCATCTCTTTGTTTGCCTCCTCTGCCAACCTTTTCTGGTCCTCATCACTGAGAACTTTGCCCGCTACCTGCGCTGTGGTGGCCACAACCAGCCGAGCGACCTCTTGCTTTAACTCGGCAAGCATGCGCTCGTGATCCGCTTGGGCGGCTTCTCTGGCCTTCACAATGATCTGTTCTGCTTGCGAAATAGCCTTCTGGGTTTCCTGTTCCTTGACCTGGTTGGCTGCGGCCCGGGCCTCCTCAATCAGCTTATTGGCCTGAGCATTGGCCTGCTCCATGATCTGTTTTCGCGATGCCTCGGCTTCGGCGAGTTCAGATTTGATTTTTTCGGCGTTTTTGAGGCTTTCATCGATGCGCTGACGGCGATCCTCAAGCACTTGCAGGACGGGTTTGTAGGCGAATTTGTTAAGGGCCAGGATGACAATACCAAAAACGATGAGCTGAGAGACAAAGAGTTGGGGATGCCAACCAAATGTGCGGGTGATGGCATCGAGTTTGCCTTCTTCAGCTGCCGCAGCGGCCGCTGCCAAGAGGATGTAGTTCGTCATAAAATTTTATCTAGAAACGGGTTAGGGTTTGAAGTCGGCTGGGGCGTGTGCTCCAGCCGACTTCAGGATCCTTACTTCGCCAGGAAGATCGCGAAAAAGGTGATACCTTCTGCCAGAGCAGCCAGAATGATGGAAATCACCATAATCTGGGTGGATGCACCTGGGTTGCGAGCTGTTGCTTCTGCAGCCTTGGCACCAACCAAACCTACCCCGATGGCAGATCCGATGGCGGCTAGACCGACATGAAAGCTTCCCGACATTTCAGCCAATAGTGGCATAAGTGACATGTTGCTGTCCTTTCGTTTCTATTTGTGATGTTTGCTTACCAGGCCCCGCAGCTGAACCACGGTCAGCCTGGCAAAGTGTTCAAGCCAGTTTGGCAAAAATTATTTCAGCAGAGCCAAATTTCAGTGGGCTTCGCCATGATCCTCATCATGGTGCTGACAAATGAGCAGCGTGAAAACGGCCGTCAGCAGCATGAAAACCATTGCCTGAATCAACCCTACTAGCAGTTCAAGGAAATAGAATGGTAGCGGGATGATCCAGCCAAGTCCTTTGATCATTAACATCGATTCAAGGATGTTTTCCCCTGCAAAAACGTTACCAAACAAACGGAAACTCAAGGAGACAGGCCGGAACAGGATGGAAACCACTTCCAAAATACCCACAAAGAAGAAAATGGCGATCAGGAACCATTTCATGAAACCCGCACCACCACCTTTGTTGCCAAAGATATGATTGTATAGTCCTTTGACGCCATTGGCCTGCAGTGCCCAAACGGTCCAAAGAACAAAAAAGGCGACAGCCATGGCTGAAGTCATGTTCAAATCAGCCTGGGCTCCTCGAAGCCAAGGCTCAAAATGACCGTCTGAAGTCTCCCAACCTATGGTACCAATGCCTGGAATGAGCCCAAACCAGTTGGTGGCAAGGATGAACAAAAACAGGCTGGCAAAGAACCAGAAGGTCTTCTTCACCAGTTCAGCTCCCATGATTCCCTCAAGAAATCCAAATAGACCTTCCACTAACCATTCAAAAAAGTTTTGACCGCCTGTGGGAACCGCTCGCACCGTCCTAGTGGCTCGTTGGGCGGCAAAGATAATGATAGCTGCCACTAAGATGGTGGCGACCATGGAATTGGTGATGACAAGTGGCCCAAGATGAAAGACAGGAACCGCCGAAGGAGGTAAGCCGTGGTGTTCCCCTTCGCCGTGGGCTTGATCATGGGATTCACCTGAAGCAAGGGCATGCAGTTCAGTCGTACTGGTGACCTCGGCCACACCGTGGTCTGAGTCAGCTGCCGACAAGTCCATTGCCGACATGCCAAGCAGCAGACAAAGCATGGTCCAGTATTGTAACAATCTCATGAATAGGCTGATGAATTGGGTTACACCGGAAACACTGAAACCCGTGTTTACCGGAAGAGGCAAAATCCTATGAATCGTGAAAAAATTCACAAGGATTTTTTGCGGAATTAATGAGTTCATTACCTTGTCACTGAGCTGCCTGAGCTGCTAGCCCTCGAACAATACGCTATCTTATTTCAACGTGAGCCATTTTGGCTCAACTTATCCCAGCATCTTCGTTGTCCTGCACCCCCTTTTGCGCTAAAAACGGGCATGAGTTGTGTCTACCATGATCTTCAGGGCAAGGTTGTCCTGGTCACTGGGGGTGCCAATGGCATCGGCGAGTCATTGGTTAGGTCCTTTGTCTCCCAAGGAGCCTTGGTTTATTTCTGTGATCAGGATAAGGAGTCAGGTCGTCGACTCGCTGAGGAAACTGGATCGGTCTTTTGTCGAGTGGATCTGACCAAGGAACATGCCATCAAGCGATGGGTGGACTCGATCAAGCGACAAGAGCCGACTCTTCACGTGCTGATCAACAATGCAGCCAATGATCCAAGGATACCCTTGCAATCCATGACTTCTCGACAGTGGGATGATCTCTTCGCCATCAATCTAAGGGCCTATTTTCTCACCACCCAATCGGTATTGCCCGCCATGGCTCGTGGCGGATCAATCATCAATTTTTCAAGCATCACCTTCCATATTGGGGCCACCCCTATGACAGCGTACGTGGCGACCAAGGGAGGGATCTTGGGCTTCACTCGCTCCTTGGCCAGAGAAGTGGGACCATCCGGCATTCGCGTTAATACGATTTCGCCGGGTTGGGTCATGACCGAACGTCAGAAATCTCAATTCGTGACCCCTGCAATTCGACGCATGCTTCGGCAGTGTCAGTGTGTCCCAGAGCTCATTCAGCCCGAGGAGATCGCTCAAGTAGCTTTATTTTTGGCGTCCGATGCCAGCGGTGTGCTCACAGGGCAAGAAATCCTTGCGGATCGAGGTTGGGCCTATTCCTAAAGGGTTGCCCAGGTTGAGCTCCTGCCCGAAATTCAAGGGTGAAACGGTGGGATGGTCTGCTCTTTTGTACCTTGGATCATCTCGGCTAGGTAATCGGTGAGCCGGGTCACAATGCGGCGGGTCAAAGCTTCACCCTTCTCACTTGTCCCTAAAAGCGGGCTGCGGTCCTGCTGGTCGTGCATGGCAGCTGCTCGCACATTCTCGGGAAACCACTTCATGGCCATGGAAGTTTCAAATTCCTGAGCATGACCGGGTAGATCCTCCGGCAGGCGGTGGCCACCTTCCAAAAGTTCCAGGGCATCTTCCTGGCCCAATACATCCCAATAGGAAAGAAAATGCAGGTTAATCTGATATCGACGTAGAAATTGGTCCCAAGTTTGCTGACAAGGTATCACATTACCACCGTGTCCGTTGAGTACGAGTATGTTCTTGAAACCGGCTCTGACCAGGCTGTCTATCAGATCGTTCACCACGCTGAGAAAGGTTCCTGGACTCAGGGTCAGAGTGCCTGGGTGTCGCATATGATGCTCGCTGATGCCTGCCATGATGCCCTGAGCCACCAATACATGGGGACTCAGGCCTTCAGCGACCTGTCTGGCAACCACGTTCACGCTGCGCCAGTCATGCTCCATCGCCATGTGCTCGAGATGTTGCTCGACCGCTGCCAATGGGAGGATACAGCCCTTAAGCTGGTCGGCTTGCATGGCTTGCCGAAATTCTCGCCGGGTCCATTTTCCTAGGCGAACATCAAATGAAGAGGATGCATTCATGGGGGGATGCTTAGACATTGCTTGGTCTCATCCTGTGGGCGTTAGTCCAGATCAATCAAAAGGCTTTTTTACCAAGTTTTAGCGATTTTTACCATTTTGGATTTGTCGAGCCATGCTGATTTGTGCAACTTCATTCTGCTCGTTTTTATGAGGCGAATCAACCTTGCAATCATTGGTGGAGGAACCGTCGGCGGGGGTGTCTATCAGGCACTCAGGCGGAATGGTCGGCTGCTTGCCTCCCGGTTAGGGGTTCAGTTGAGTGTGACTCGCGTTGTCGTCCGCGATCTTGCCAAGCGTCGCCCGGTTTCGATCCCGCCCTCTAAGCTGACCACAGATTGGAAATCGGCCATCCGCGACGAAAGGAACCAGATCATTGTGGAACTGGTAGGAGGTGTTCGCTTGGCACATCAAATCGTCAAGCAGGCCCTCATGGCCGGTAAGGCCGTCGTGACTGCCAACAAGGCGCTGCTCTCAGAACATGGCCAGGAGCTTTTCGAATTGGCCCGTAAGCATCAAACCAATCTCTACTACGAGGCCAGCGTGGCCGGTGGCATACCCATTATCAAGGTGCTCCGAGAGGGCCTGGTGGGCAATCGCATCAATTACCTCTACGGCATCCTCAATGGAACCTGTAATTACATCCTCACTCGCATGGAGAAAGAGGGCAGTGGATTTGCCGGGGTATTGGAGGATGCCCAACGCCTTGGCTACGCTGAGGCCGAGCCTTCTCTGGATGTGGACGGACTGGATGCCATGCACAAGGCAGGATTGCTGGGCTCGCTAGCCCATGGTTTTTGGATCCCTCCAGAACAGATTCATGTGGAAGGTATTCGCGAGGTAACGGCTTTGGATATTCAGTTTGCCAATCGATTGGGATACACGATCAAGCTTTTGGCAACGATTCGACCTACTGCCAAGCAAGGGGTTCAGATTTCCGTCTGTCCGACCCTAATCCCCGACCATCATGTCCTGGCTGGCGTGAAGGATGTCTTCAACGCCGTTTACATCGGTGGCGACGTGGTGGGTGAAACGCTCTATTACGGTCGAGGTGCCGGGCAAGATGCTACGGCCAGTGCGGTGGTGAGTGATCTGGCTGACGCAGCCCTAGATCTGGTTCGAGGGGGCGAGAGCCGTCTCCCTGCTTTTGTTTCCCATGTAGAGAATGGATCGGTCTTTCCATGGGAGGAGACCGTGGCACCCTTTTACCTGAGGCTGCACGTTATCGACAGGCCTGGAACCATGGCGCGTATTGCTTCCATTTTAGCTGAAGCTCAGATTGGTATTTCATCGATCATCCAACCCGAGGGGCACGAGGGGGATAGTGTGCCGCTTATCCTGATGGTGCACGATGCTAAGATCAAGGCGATGCAAGAAGCTGTCAGGCGGATATGCCGCCTCAAGGTTGTTCACGGTAAGCCTCAGGTTATCCGGGTGGAAAATTTTGAATTTTAAATCAAGTCTATGCAGCTCGATTCCTCGAACCAACCCATTGCCTATTGGAAAGGCCTCATCCATCAGTATGCCTCTTTTTTGCCAGTCACGGCCGACACACCGGTCATTTCGCTCCATGAGGGCAACACGCCTTTGATCAAACTCGACCGTTTTGTGAGCGCTATTGGAGGTGACTTTGATCTCTACCTCAAGTTTGAGGGCCTCAACCCCACCGCCTCTTTCAAGGATCGAGGCATGACCATGGCCATCACCAAAGCCGTTGAAAAAGGGGCAGAGGTTGTCATCTGCGCCAGCACGGGGAACACCTCCGCTTCAGCGGCCGCCTACGCAGCGCGGGCAAACTTAAAGTGCGTGGTATTGCTTCCCGATGGGAACATTGCCATGGGCAAGTTGGCCCAGGCGTTGATGTATGGCGCTCAGACCATCGCCATACGCGGGAATTTTGATCAGGCACTGGATATCGTTCGTCAGCTTGGAGAGACAGGAAAGGTTGAGATTGTCAATAGCATCAATCCCTTTCGCATCGAAGGCCAAAAGACCGCTTCCTTCGAGATCTGTGATCAGCTTGGCCGGGCACCGGACTATCATTTTCTCCCTGTAGGCAATGCCGGGAACATCACGGCTTATTGGAAAGGCTACCGAGAGTATGAGCAGGCTGGTCGCGTCAAAGGTTTGCCTCACATGTGTGGTTATCAGGCAGCCGGATCTGCTCCCATTGTCGATGGGCATCCGATCACGGCCCCTGAGACCCTGGCAACCGCCATCCGTATTGGTAATCCAGCCAGCTGGCAGGGTGCGTTGGATGCCATGAAGCAGTCCTCAGGTTGGATTGACAAGGTGACCGACGAGGCCATTGTTGAGGCCTACAAACTGGTTGCCAACACTGAAGGTATCTTTGTTGAGCCGGCTTGTGCTGCGCCCCTGGCTGGGTTGATTGCTTCTGTGCGGGCAAATCGTATTCCCGCAGGAAGCCTCATCACTGCGACCATGACCGGGCACGGATTGAAAGACCCAGACCGCGCCATCTCTTGTGCCGCTCAGAAGCCTGACCTTTGCGATGCGAACCTTGACTCGGTCTCACGGCTCATTGGCTTGTGATCCAGCTCTTCAAACCTGCAGACTGACCTAATATGGCGCTGATTGTTCAGAAATACGGGGGGACCTCTGTGGCCACCACCGATAGAATCAAGGCAGTGGCTCGTCGGGTGGCAGCTTCCCGTGCCCAAGGTGATCAGGTCGTTGTCGTGGTCTCTGCCATGAGTGGGGTGACCGACCGCCTGATCGGGATGGCTCGCGAAATGATGGAGCTGCCTACTGAGCGAGAAATGGATATGCTCTTGGCCACCGGCGAACAGACCACGATTGCTCTGACTGCGATGGCTCTGCACGCCTTGGAAATCCCTGCCGCATCGCTAACTGGCGCTCAAGCTGGCATCACCACCGACGGAGTGCATTCCAAGGCCAAGATCAGGAACATCACCCCAGCTCAGGTCAGGTCACACCTTGATGATGGCAAGGTCGTCATCGTGGCAGGGTTCCAGGGCAGGACCACCGAAGGACAGATCACGACCCTTGGACGAGGGGGGTCGGACTTGACTGCTATTGCCATGGCTGCAGCCCTTGGAGCCGATTTGTGTCAGATCTATACTGATGTGGATGGGGTCTATTCAGCAGACCCTCGAGTGGTCAGTGATGCACGCAAAATGGACGAAATTTCATACGACGAAATGCTTGAGCTGGCCAGTTCTGGAGCCAAGGTCATGCAGTCCCGCTCGGTTGAATTTGCAAAGAAATTTGGAGTGATTTTTGAAGTCAGATCCAGTCTGAATGACAATCCTGGTACTATCGTGAAAGAATCTTCTGCTGACATGGAAAACGTCGTTGTGCGTGGTGTTTCGCTCGACAAAAACCAAGCCAAGGTAACACTTGAAAATGTGCCGGATCATCCTGGCATTGCAGCCTCTATTTTTAAACCCCTCAGTGAAGCGTCGGTTAACGTGGACATGATTGTCCAAAATGTCAGCCACGAGGGAGGCCAGCGCTCAACCGACCTTTCATTTACCCTTGAGAGAACCGATCTCACCAAAGCCCTGAAAGTGCTGGCAGCCCACAAAGAGGCCATCGGATACCAGCAAATCACTTCCGACGAAAATATATGTAAGCTTTCGGTGGTAGGGGTTGGGATGCGCAGCCACTCAGGGGTTGCAGCCAGACTGTTTGAAGTGCTTCATGAAGCCGCAGTCAATATCCTGATGATTTCGACAAGTGAAATCAAAATCTCCGTGGTGATTGAAAGCAGCAAGGGAGAGCAGGCCCTTCGAGAGGCCCATCAAGCCTTCGTTGGATCCTGAGTGGTCTCCTGCTCAATCCATTGCAAGTAGGCTGGTAGTCCCTCTTCAATGGGCAGGGACAGGCACTCGGCTACCTCATAGGGGTGTTGTGCTTCGATGCATGCCATCAGGTTAGGTATTTTCTCCAGGTGCGTCTTGAATAGGATGGGAAATTCCCGAGCGGTTTCCAGCTGACCTTGCCACCAGTAGGTTGAAGTGACCTCTGGGAATATTTTAGCGCATGCGGCCAAGTGCCCCATCAAGACTTCACGGACCAAATTTTCGGCTACTTCTTGGGTCGGGGCGCTTGTCCAGACCATGCGGTGAGGCTTTGATGCAATCATCCGAGTAATCTAGCCATCTCGAGTCAAATTGTGAAACACCTTTGGCAGGAGGGTGGCTCAGCTCAATGATCTAAAACAGGGTAATCGAGGGGGGGGCTTGCGTGGGTTTTTTTCTTTGAATTATCCCCAAATGCTTTAAAACATGCCGCTCGCTTGTAGTCCATAGCAACTAAGCGGGCACTCTTTTCATGAAGAAACGTACCATTCACTGTAACGCAATACGCATCGATCACATTGATCAGGTGGTTACCCTCAATGGTTGGGTCCATTCCCGCAGGGATCTGGGAGGAGTCCTATTCATCGATCTTCGTGACCGTGAGGGCCGTACCCAGACCGTTTTCGACCCATCCGATGTCTCCTCCGAATTGTTTGATCAGGCTGCTTCCCTTCACAGCGAGAGCGTGGTTTCAGTGACTGGCAAGGTCAGGCGTCGCCCCGAGGGGACGGACAATACCAAAATTCCCACCGGGGAGGTTGAAATCATGGTTCAATCCATGGAAGTGCTCAATGCGGCCGATGTGCTGCCTTTCCCGGTTGATGATCCTGAAACCGCATCAAAGGTTAATGAGGAGTTGCGCCTGAAGTATCGTTACCTCGATTTGCGCCGTCCCGAGATGATGCGTCACCTGCGTCTGCGAAGCAAGGTGGCTACCGCGACCCGCGTGTTCATGGAAGAAGAGGGTTTCCTTGAGGTAGAGACGCCAACCTTATTCAAATCAACTCCTGAAGGGGCTCGTGAATTCCTGGTTCCCAGTCGCCTGCATCCCTCCCAGGCCTATGCCCTCCCTCAATCACCTCAGCAGTTCAAGCAGATCCTGATGGTGTCAGGGGTTGAGAAGTATTTTCAACTGGCCCGATGCTACCGTGACGAGGATCTGAGAGCAGATCGTCAGCCTGAATTCACCCAGGTTGATATCGAGATGTCATTCATCGACCGCGAAGACATTTACGCTTTAATTGAAGGCCTCATGGGGCGGGTTTGGGAGGCAGCTCTTGGTCAGACCATCCCCAAATCATTCCGCCGTATCACTTTCGATCAGGCCATGAATACCTATGGCATTGACAAGCCCGATACCCGATTTGGTCTAGAGATCCATGATTTTAGTGAGGCATTCAAAGAAAGCTCTTTCAAGGTTTTCAGTGGTACCATCCAAAAGGGTGGGGTGATCAAAGCCTTGAATGCCAAGGGCCTTGCCGATGTCACACAGGGTCAGATGGAGGGGCTGACACAGCTTGCCATCAGTCAGGGGGCCAAGGGACTAGCCTTCATCAAGGTAGAGGGGGGAGAATGGAAGTCTCCCATTGTTAAATTTTTCAGCGAGCAAGAGAAGCAGGCCCTCCAATCCACCCTAGAGATAGAGGACGGTGACCTGATCCTTTTTGCAGCAGACTCTTGGTTGCCAGCTTGCGAGGTGCTTGGTCGCATTCGTTTACGCTGCGCCGAACTGCTGCAGCAACGGGGGCGCCTAACCATTGACCCGCTGCGTTTTGATTTTCTTTGGGTCACTGATTTCCCTCTGCTCAGTTTCGATAAGGAAATGAATCGATGGTACTCCAGCCATCACCCTTTCACTGCCCCAGTGGAAGAAGATGTTGATTTGCTGGCGTCTGATCCCCGATCTGTTCGCGGCCAGCATTACGACCTGGTGGTCAATGGGGTTGAGCTGGGAGGTGGATCAATTCGTATCCATCAGCCCTCGGTGCAGCGGACCATTTTCGAGCAAGTCCTTCAAATTCCCGAGGATGTCATTCAGGCGCGCTTTGGCTACATGCTGGATGCCTTTCGCTATGGGTGCCCCCCCCATGGCGGCATCGCCTTGGGTTTTGATCGTCTCATTGCCATCTTATGTCAGACACCCAGCATTCGCGATGTCATTGCCTTTCCGAAGACTGCGAAGGGGACCTGCTTGATGACCGAATCCCCGGGCTCAGTGGATGCTCGGCAGCTTCGTGACTTGCATATCCAGTGGAGGCAGCAACCCAAATCCGAAGGCTGATTTCACAAACCATTGGTTGCTAAAGCTTTGAGCTATTGGTGGATGCTACTCTTCGCCAAGGGTTCATGGGGATGGTGAGTTTCTGCTTTCCTTAAACATGAGGTTGGTTAATTTAAGAACCACTCCATGAATGCTTATCAACCCATGCCACCACGCCGGCCTGATCCTTCGCGCTCGCAACGCTCACTGGCTTTCACTCTCATCGTGTTGCTTTTGTTCATTGCGATCATTGCCATCCTGGCTGGCATGATTCTACCAGCGCTCGGCCGCGCCAAGGACCGAGCCCAGCTCACCTTGGACCTCAATAACGTGAAGCAAGTTCTGCTGGCTAGTCTGATGTATGCTGGTGACAATAACGATTACCTCGCTCACCCCTCATGGGGAGGCAACCTCACGGGTCCTGACAATTGGGTCTATGCAACAAGCAACAACGGGCGCATCCCTGGCGGGCCCTCCGCGCCCGGCTCGGCTGCTGGACACGATATCGATTCGCCCGCATTTGAACGCCAAATGGCTTTTTTTCGTATCAGTCAGCTCGGATCCTACATAGGGGATCAAAAAGCCCTCTGGTGCCCCAAAGACATTTCCACCAGGCGACGTGGCAAGCTCAAGGATTTGTGGCTCCAGCGGCCGGTCAAACTGACATCGTATTGCTGGAATGGAACGATTGGGGGCTATAACAATATCGGGAAGCCCTCGTTGGGAGGTAAGACCTACAAGACCACTAATTTCAACCCCACAGACTGGCAGCTTTGGGAGCAGAATGAGCTCTCACCGCTTAATTTCAATGACGCATCCAATGTCCCCCCTCCGGGTAATACCGGCAATGGTATTTCTATCCGTCACGCTGGCGTCGCCAACTGGTGGGAACTGGACAATCCAAATGGCCAGAGCAAGGTTGATAACCTGCCTGGCGGAGCCGTGGTGGGAGCCTTTGGGGGAAGCGCAGAAATGGTCAAGTGGGTCACAACCTATCAAATCATCAACTCGGACCCCATCCCCAATATGCTTTTCAACGGCCCTCCTTACAGCCGATGAGTGAGGTGCTTTGGTTCGGGTTTGCCCCTTGTTTTGGTGACGGGTGGTATGAAGCAAATCCTTGATACAAGGCCACAAATCACACATAAAGAACCTCTCGGGCCTGCTCAGGCATGCCCACTGGTAGGCAAATAATATCCATGGAAACCTATTTCAACAACTTGACCGACGATGATGGAGGTCGCAAGCAGCTGGTGCAGGACATCGGAAAGCTGATTGAGGAGGCTGAAGGGCTGATCAAGAACACTTCCGAAGACCTCTCTGACAAGAGCAAATCTGAGTTGCTGGAAAGACTCGCAAGGCTCAAGAAATCCTGTCACCAGATCGATGAACAAACCTACGCAGGGGTTGAGGTAGTGGATCAGATTATTCGTCGTTATCCTTACCAGTCTATTGGTGTGGCTGCATTAGGCGGTGTGCTGCTTGGCATCCTGTTAAACAAGCGTTGATCTTTTCCTAACCGTTCGCCTTATGGGGTTTCTTAGGGCAATCAGTCACTGAGGCCACTCTGAATGAGCGGTCACCCACTCACCCCATCAAGCTGTCAGGCGCTCACCCAGCAGCCTGCTCCCTCAGTCTTTTTTGAATCATGCGCAAGCAATATCCCTTTGATTTAATCGAATCCAGGCGTCAGCGCCTATGGGAAGAAACCAAAGCTTTTCAGGCCTGGAATCCAGGGCAGGAGATTCCTGCTGAGCATCCTTTTGCCCTCCGGCATGCACTCTCTGGACCGGTGCCGGCTTCTCAGTTGCCTCCCAAATATTACATTTTGGATATGTTTCCATACCCTTCTGGAGCCGGTTTGCATGTCGGGCACCCAGAGGGCTACACGGCAACTGACATCCTGGCTCGCTACAAGCGTGCCAGAGGCTTCAATGTCCTCCACCCCATGGGGTGGGATGCGTTTGGCCTTCCAGCCGAGCAATATGCCATCAAGACCGGTCAACATCCTCGCGTTACCACTGAGGCAAACATTCACAATTTCAAACGCCAGATTCAATCCCTTGGTTTCAGCTACGACTGGTCCAGAGAGGTTGACACAACCGATCCTGGCTACTTCCAATGGACGCAATGGATTTTTCTCCGACTCTACGGGTCATGGTACAATCCTAAAACCCGACGAGCTGAACCCATCGACTCACTTCCGATTCCTGAGTCCATGGACGATGCGAGTGAGCGTGACGCTTATGTTGATCAACATCGTCTGGCCTTTGTTGCTGAAGCCCCTGTGAACTGGTGCCCCGAATTGGGTACCGTGCTTGCGAACGAGGAGGTGGTTGATGGCAAGAGCGAGGTCGGAGGGTTTCCTGTGGTGCGAAAGCCCATGCGTCAGTGGATGCTCAGGATCACGGCCTTTGCTGAAAAGCTCCTGGAGGGCCTCGATGACATTGAGTGGAGTGATTCACTGAAGGAAATGCAGCGCAATTGGATTGGGCGCTCTGAGGGGGCTGAGGTGACTTTTGAAGCCGCCGAAAGTGGTAGCCAAATCACGGTCTTCACGACACGTCCGGATACACTTTTTGGAGCAACATACATGGTCCTTGCACCGGAGCATGCCTTGGTGGATGAGTTGGTCTCAGCCGAGCAGAGAGAGGAGGTAGCAGCCTACCGCGAGCAAGCCTCTCGCAAGAGCGACCTTGAGCGCACTGAGCTCGCCAAGGACAAGACCGGGGTCTTCATCGGTGCCCATGCCATCAATCCAGTCAATCAGGAGCGCATCCCTGTTTGGATCGCCGACTACGTCTTGGCAACTTATGGCACGGGGGCGATCATGGCTGTCCCGGCTCACGATGCCAGAGATCTGGCTTTCGCTGAAAAGTTTCAACTACCGGTAATCAAGGTAGTTCAGGCACCCGAGGGTCAGGATTCGATTGGATTTACCGGGGCCGGGACCAGTGTTAATTCAGGGTTCCTCAACGGTCTCCCTACCGACGAAGCCAAAGAGACCATGATTCAGTGGCTGGAGGCCCAGCGGTGCGGGCGACGGCAAATCAATTACAAGCTTCGAGATTGGCTTTTCAGCCGCCAGCGTTTTTGGGGAGAACCTTTCCCTATTTTGTGGAAAGATGGCCAGCATCAGGCTGTTCCGGAAGCGGAGCTACCCGTTTTACCACCCTCCTTGAAGGACTATAAACCGACCGCTGATGGGGAACCTCCCCTTGCTCGAGCCACCGATTGGCTCAAGCATGAACAGGGGGCCAAACGCGAGACCAATACGATGCCGCAGTGGGCCGGTAGTTGTTGGTATTACCTTCGCTACATTGACGCCTCCAATACCAATCATTTTTGTGACCCAGAAGCTGAATCTTACTGGATGGGCACCCGTGCAGAGGGGGCAACTCCCGGAGTGGATCTGTATGTCGGTGGTACCGAACATGCGGTGCTACACCTGCTCTATGCTCGTTTTTGGCACAAGGTCCTTCACGATCTTGGCCTGACCTCCTGTAGTGAGCCTTTCTACAAGTTGGTCAACCAGGGATTGATACTTGGTGAGGATGGTCAGAAAATGTCCAAGTCACGCGGGAACGTGGTTAACCCCGATGACATTGTTTCGGCCTATGGTGCCGACGCTTTCAGGCTCTACGAAATGTTCATGGGCCCCCTTGAAATGTCCAAGCCATGGAACACCAAGGGTGTTGAGGGGGTGTATCGATTTCTTGGTAGAGTCTGGCGCTTAATTGTGGATGAAGAAAGCGAGGTAGCCATGGAGCAGGAAATCTCCTTGGATGCCAGCCAAGCTGAAGCCTCTTTATCGCTGCTCAAGCTTCATCGGAGTATTTCTGGAACGGCAGAACCATCGGCCGAACAGCTCAAGGTCCTCCATCAGTGCATCAAGAAGGTAACCGAAGATCTCGAGGCCATGCGTTTCAATACGGCTATCTCGGCTATGATGGTTTTTGTTAACGAGGCAACCAACTGGGAGGTAAGACCGCTCTCTTGCTTACGTTCCTTTCTAGTCCTACTCCAACCATTTGCCCCGCATCTGGCAGAAGAGCTTCATGGCTTGCTCACTGGGCAAAATCATGAAGTCATAGCCTATCATCCTTGGCCGGCTTACGATGAGGCCCATCTTGTTGAAAAGACCTTGTCCATGCCCGTGCAGATTAATGGCAAACTGAGAGATCGAGTCGAGGTGGCCCTAGATGCTGATCGTGAGGCGATTCAAGCCATGGTGCTTGCCTCTGAAAAGGTTCGCAGCTATCTGGATGGCAAGGAGATCAAAAAACTAATCGTGGTTCCAGGAAAGCTTGTCAATCTGGTCGTCAAATAGTTCAATAAAGGACCCATGACTCCTTCATCCGCCTGTCTCAACCGACGTCGTTTCCTCAACCAAACCCTCCAAGGCGCCGCGGCAGCGGGCCTCGCCTGGATGGAAGTCCCTCGCCTGCTTGCTGATTCTCGCGAGGCTTCAGCCATGAAATATGGTGGTTTTCCCATGGGAATACAGAGTTACTCCCTTCGGGGCTTTGGAGTCGATGGGGCTTTGGATAAAATCCATGAACTGGAATTGCATCATGTGGAATTTTTCCGCATGCATTTTCCGCCGACCCCCGATGTGGCCAAGATTGAGGCGATGCAGGCCAAGCTGGCGCAAAGAGACATTTCCATCAGTGCCCACGGGGTGGAGTCCTTCAGCAAGGATCATAAGGCTAATGAAGCTTTCTTCCGGTTTGCCAAGCAGGCAGGGATTCGCAACATCTCCGCCAACCCTCAGCCTGATTCTTTCGAAAGTCTCAATCGTCTGGTTGCTCAATATGATATTCGCATCGCGATTCATAATCATGGTCCAGGTGCCCTCTATGACAGCCCTCTGGATGGACTCAAGGCTGTAGCAGGCTTCGATAAGCGTATCGGTTTCTGTGCCGATCTCGGTCATTACATCCGTTCTGGAGTGGACCCTGTCGAGGTTATCTATCAACTTGGTGACCGGCTTTACGGTATTCATCTCAAGGATTTTGCCGAGCAGAAGAAAGACACCCAAGGGGTGATCTTGGGTCGAGGTCACCTTGATCTTGAGGGTGTTTTCAAGGCGCTCAAGCGCATAGGCTTTCCAGCTGATGGGGCGCTCTCTCTTGAATACGAGGAGCATCCGGACAATCCCATGGAAGACATCCGAGCCTGCTTGCAGGTAGCCGCTGAATCCGCACAGCGTGTTGCACGTGGCTGATTAAGCCCTATCTGCCTTGTGGCAAGATGGTGATTGATGATCATGGTAGGGAAGGTCCCATTCCTCCCAAGTATGGTTGTTTACTTGGCCTTTCCATGAGTGGTTTAGTCCATCGGATATTCCTTATCTGGCTGCTGTGTCTCAGTTTCGAGGCACAAGCACAGTTGCTCAAACCCTTCCCAGCTCACTGGGGGAATCCTCCTGCTCGACAGACGCGTGACCTTCGTGAACTGCCAGGTGGCTTCGGTCGGGGCAGCGGCACCCTGGCGCGTTGGATCGCACAGCACCTCAAGGCTGATGCAGCACAGGCTGCTGAGGTGGGGATTGCGGTGAAGATCGAGGGGGCATTGCAACAGTGGCATCCGGTGACTTTGAGTTTGGCTGGACCGCAGGCCTCCGAACGGGATACGGCCCCCAACCCGTTTACAGATTATCGCTTTGAAGTGGTTTTTCGCCATGAAAGCGGTCATCCCACCTACCGGGTGCCCGGCTATTTTGCCGGGGATGGGATAGCGGCTGAGACATCTGCTGAGGATGGCAACCAGTGGAGAGCTCACCTTTGCCCAGATAAGGTGGGAACCTGGCACTGGCGCACACTGTTCTTAAAGGGTCACCAGGTTGCCCTTGAGGTGATTCCCAAGGCCGAGCTCACTCCGTGGAGTGGATTGTCTGGCACGATGGAGATCGCTCCCACAGACAAAAAAGGCAAGGATTTCAGGGCCCATGGCCGTCTGAGTTACCAAGGCAGTCGTTACCTTCGCTTCGTCGGTAGCGGCGAACGCTTCCTCAAGCTTGGGGCGGATGCTCCTGAAACGTTTCTAGCTTGTGTTGACTTTGATGGAACAGTTGCCTCTCCCACAAAAAAGATTCCTCTCAAGACTTGGCGGCCTCATTTAGAGGATTGGCGAGAAGGTGACCCAAGCTGGCAAGGTGGCAAAGGCAAGGGGATCATCGGTGCGCTGAATTATTTATCCGATGTGGGTGGTAACGCCTTTTCCTTTCTCCCTTACAACGTGGGTGGAGATGGTGACAATATCTGGCCGTTTGTGGATCGCAATGACAAGGCGCACTACGATCTTTCCAAGCTGGATCAGTGGAATCGTGTTTTCACCCATGCCAACCAGGTTGGCCTGATGCTTCACTTCAAATTACAAGAAAATGAAATGGATGATCATCGAGTGGGGCATGAACGTCAGGCAGCTCAGGTGAGCGGTGCCCTCGATGGTGGCCGATTGGGATGGGAGCGAAAACTCTACTGCCGGGAGTTGGTAGCAAGGTTTTCTCATCACCTAGCACTGCAATGGAATCTCGGTGAGGAAAACACGCAAAGTTTTGAGGAACAGGTCCAGATGGCAGGCTATATCCGCTCCCTGGATCCCTATGATCATCCGATTGTCTTGCATACCTTTCCGGATGAGCAGGAGCAGGTCTACATGCCGCTATTGGGATGGTTTGAAGGGTTAACCGGGCTTTCTCTTCAGAACCATTGGAAGAGCGTCCACCAGCGGACTCGTTTCTGGGTGGAAGCCTCCCAACAATCAGGGCATCCCTGGGTCGTGGCTAATGATGAACAAAACAGTGCTCATTTTGGTGTGCCACCTGATCCAGGATATGCCGGTTTCGATGGCTTGGTGGTGCAGGGTAACGGTGTGACTTACGACTTGCACGACATACGCAAATACGTCCTGTGGGGTAACTTGATGGCAGGCGGAGCAGGGGTGGAATATTACTTTGGCTATCGATTGCCTGAAAATGACCTGCATGCTCAAGACTGGCGCAGCCGCCATCAATCCTGGAGTTACGGCATGCGGGCCATTGGATTTTTTCAAGACCATGTCATCCCCCTGGAACGCATGCATTGTGCGGACGAAAAGGTGGATGCGATCGAGGCTTTTTGCCTGGCCCAGCCTGGGGCCTGCTATCTGGTTTATTTGCCGCAAGGAGGGTCCTCTCGTCTCAACCTGGATGAGGATCCCAATCATTACTCCCTTCGATGGTTCAACCCCAGGATTGGCGGCAATTTGGCTAAGGGATCGGTCTCCTTGCTACAAGGTGGCGGATGGCAGTCTCTTGGTTTGCCCCCTTCAGATGTTGGGGAAGACTGGCTTGCTCTGCTCCGAGTCGTTGAAGGTCGGTAGGCTCCTATGGTTTTTTCTCCAGCACATGAGAGCTTTGGGTGACTGGGGATATGGAACCCAAGGCCCAAGGAATATTCCATCGCTTGACTCACAACATGCTTTACCACTAAGGTTTAGCTAAATCCCGGTAGATTTATAATATGCAGTGACCGAATCCCTAACCAGGGCTTTAGCTTGCAGTGATTCAATTAAGTCAAATGAAAACCACACAATCAAATTCCACAGCGAGCTTGCGCTGGCTCTTTGCAGCCGCGCTTGCTTTTCATGCGAGTTCCGCCTCGGCGCAACTTTCCTTTTCGGCTCCTGATGGGGGTTGGAACTACATATACGAGGGTTCTGATGCAAAATATGCTGAACCCAATGAGGGCTTTGCCTCTCTGGATGGAACTTGGAGCCATGACAATGGTTCCGATGAGTGGGATGGATCTGGCATCGGTGGTGACTTCGGTGATGGCAATCGTCCGGGCGGTGCCATGATCTTGTCAGAAGGGAACGCCACTTTTCTGCGCATTCAAGATACTGGGGATCCTCGTGACTATGGTTTCAGTGATCCTGGTTCCAACCGTAAAGTCTACTTGGGGCATGACCTGACCGCTGATGGTATGGCCGACACCATCATGGATGATGGAGTCACCCTGATTTTCAGAGCCCGTATCCCAACCACTGGCGCCCTGGATCCACTGCATCGGGATGGCCAGCAGTCTAATGGCACTCAACCATATCCCGGCTCAGGTGACGGCTATGTGACTTCCGATGGGGGTAAAGGCAACTTTGTGATCAAGCAAGCTGCAGGAGGAGCGATTGCTTTTTCCCTGACCACCGCTGCGGATACCCCAGGTGGTGATCCAAACGGCAACGCCACGAATTTCAGTGGCCTAAGCTTCAATGAATTCAATGGCAACGCCATTTCAGGAGACGTCAATTTTGGGCAGGGTGACGGTGCCAATGTGATTCCTTTTGATCCGACGGTTTGGCACGAGTTCTGGATCACCATCAAAAAGGATGAGAAAAACAATGGTACCCATGTGGTGAAAATATGGATGGATGGTAGCGATGCATTCAGTCAGTTCGATGCCACCGCTGGGACGGGAAGCGATTTTGGCTCCAGCTACTTGGCTATGGGTGCCACCGCTACCCCGCAGAATGCTGCCTTGGACATCGATTTCTTTGGTTTCAAGCAAGGAGCCGTAGAACCTTCTGTTCGTTCCTATCAAGATCCTGACGGGGGTTGGGATTATGGGTATGAGGGTGATTTGGCCGCTTATGCTGAGCCGAATGAAGGTTTTGCCTCCTTGGACGGCACCTGGAGTCATGACAACGGTTCTGATGAATGGGATGGTTCGGCCATTGGTGGTGAATTGGGTGATGGTAATCGCCCAGGTGGAGCGATGATCATCGAAGAGGCTAATGTCAATTACCTGCGTATTCAGGACACCGGAGACCCTCGGGATTATGGTTTCAGCGATCCTGGCTCCAACCGAAAAGTTTATCTTGGGCATGACCTGACGGCTGATGGTTTTGCCGACACCATCATGGATGATGGGGTAACCTTGAACTTCCGTGCTCGTGTTCCCTCTGATGGCCCCTTGGATGTGTTGCATCGAGATGGTCAGCAGGCCAACGGTACCCAGCCCTATCCAGAATCAGGCGATGGTTATGTGACTTCTGATGGTGGTAAAGGGAACTTTGTGATCAAGCAGGCCGCTGGCGGTGCGATCGCCTTCTCACTGACAACCGCAACCGATACCCCAGGGGGTGACCCTAATGCGAACGCGACCAACTTCAGTGGGTTGAGTTTTAACGAATTTGATGGCAATGCCATTTCAGGTAACGTCAATTTTGGTCAGGGCGAAGGAGCCAATGTGATTCCATTTGATCCGACTGTTTGGCACAACTTTTGGATCACCATTGAAAAAGATCCCGCTGAAGTAGGGACTCATCTGGTGCGTATCTACATGGACGGGGCGACTGCGCCGACAACATTCAAGGCAACTGCTGGCACGGGTAGTGACTTTGGTTCCAGCTATCTGGCCATGGGAGCCACCGCAACCCCACAGAACGCAGCCCTGGATATCGATTATTTCCGCATCAAGGGCGGTGTCCACGCTCCTAACGGTGCCACCATTGTGAACACTGACATCCTCGACCTTCAGCCTGCGCTGGGTAGCAGTGGGGTGGATCCTTCTCAGGGAGTGAGTTTCCGCGTGACTTCCGACGGTGCGATCCCCCAGGAAAACATCAGTGTGGTTCTCAATGGCGTGGATTATGCCGGGAGCCTGTCGATCGAGGGCAATGACAAGGCATGGAATGTCTCGCTGACGACCCTTTCAGCCAACATGGTATACAAAGGTGAAGCAGTGGTGCGCTCAGCCCAAGGTGGTTTGACCTCTCAATTGCTTTCTTTCAATACCTTTTCCTCAAGCAACTTCACTTTTGAAGCTGAGGACTGGAACTTCGAAGCTGGGGATTACATCAATGCTCCAGCTCCGGGAGGGTATTTTGACAAAGGCAATGGTGTGGATACCGAGGGCGTGGACTTCCATGAAGCTTCAGCTGAGTTTGACTATGCCAACGAGGGAGCGTTCCGCTTCCCGCTTGTCGGCAATATGCCTAATACCATTGACAATGGTAACGAAGCTGGTCGTGCTGCGTTTGATCCAGATCTGGATTACAGTGTGAACAACACCGAAGCAGGGGAGTGGCTCAACTACACGCGTGAATTCAGTGTGGGAGATGCCAACATCTGGTTGCGTGGTTCTTTGGGAACCTCAACGGTTCAGCTTGATCGTGTCACCTCTGACGCATCCAAAAACAACCAGACCACCGAAAAATTGGGCGTTTTCCGGGGACAAGGTGGTTCCTACGATTGGATTCCTCTGAGCGATGATAGCGGTAATCTCAAGCAGATCTCGCTCAGTGGCAAGGTGACTCTCAGGGCGACTGTCCTCTCTGGTAGTCCACAATTGAACTTCTTCATGGTGACTGAAGCGGTTGAAATGCCATCGCCTGAATTGGCTGCAGGATCGGTTGTTGCTATCAATTTTGGTGCTGACGAACCGAGTGGAGCTCGGTCCGATGTGACTGGAGCCGCTGGAGTTCTCGGAACAAGCCAGTGGAATAATCTGGATGGCGCCGCCGGGGAAGCTTCCGGACTCATTGCCGATATCGGGGGGAGTGCCACGGTTTCAGGCGTTTCAGTCAGCTGGTCATCACCCAACACATGGTCTAGTGCGGGGCGTGGTGAAGAGAACAATTCGGCAACGGGTAACAATGGTAATCTCATGACCGGCTACATTGACACCAATTCCACTGACCCTAACACGGTGACTGTGAGTGGTCTTCCCGCCAATGGTAGTTACGATGTCGTCGTTTACACCAAGGGTGGTGTCAATGGCCGTGGTGGTGATTATGCTATTGGCGGAGAGGTGATTGCCCACCTCGATACGGCTGCCTTTGATGGCAATTTTGTTCATGGCGGAGAAGGGGATTATATCGTATTCAAGGATGTCAGCGGGGATCGTTTCACCCTGACAGGGACACCCACCAATGTGCGTGCACCAATCAATGGTATCGAAGTGGTGATTGGCGGAGGGGTTGAAATCCCAGCCCCAGCAGGAGCCATCAGTTCGGTTGCCTTGAGTGGTGGCAATGTGGTCATCGAGTACACGGGAACACTCAAGAGTGCCTCCAGTGTGACTGGGCCATACAGTGCGGTGGCCGGTGCGAGTTCGCCATACTCGGTTGCCCCTAACAAGGCTGCTGAGTTCTACATCGCTGAATAATGGCAAAGTGCTGGTAAGGTAACTTACCAATGACTTCTTCACGGCCGGGCATCATCCTGATGTCCGGCCTCTTTTGTTGCATGCATGGCTCTGTGGATTCTGGTTGAAGATCAAGAGGAACCAGTGCGATGATTTGAGTATGAGAATATTCTTATGCCTGCTTACCTTGATCGGTTTGCAGCTTGCCTCACAGGGCCAGGACCACATGGTTGAGCGGATCGTTTTGCCAGAACAGGGCGTTCAACCCCAGGTGGCTGCCGATGCCTCAGGCCGGATCCATTTGGTGTATCATCGAGGAGAACCAGGTGAGGGGAATCTTTATTACAGTAGCCTGGATTCCCTCCAGGGTCAGTGGGCGACGCCGATTCAGGTCAATCAACTGCCCGAATCAGTTGTGGCCACTGGCACCGTTCGAGGGCATCAGATTGCCGTGACGCCCGAAGGAAGGGTGCATGTGAGTTGGTTTGCCAATCGAGATTGGCATAAACCAAAAGGAGAGCCTGCCCATGCCTACGCTCCTCTGATGGTTGCCACCTTGAAACCAGGCCAGGCTCGGTTTTCGAGGGAGCAGAACCTGCTGAGCTGGACCCGTCATCTCGATGGTGGGGGTTCCCTGGCGGTGGATAGCCGAGGGAACTTATTTGTGGCTTGGCATGGAAGAGGCGATTCACCTGTTGAAGGCGAAATGGGCAGGCAGGTCTTTATGAGTGTGTCAGTTGATGGAGGCGAAACCTTCTCGCGGGAACGTGCCATTGCTGAAGCTCCACAGGGGGTATGCTCTTGCTGTGGGATGCGTGTTCACACCGATCAACAGGATGGGGTTCATATCCTCTATCGTGGTCTTCGAAATCAATTACGCCCGATGGTTCACCTTCAATCAATTGATCACGGTAAGCATTTCACCGCTCGGTTTTTCGATGATTGGGATATTCAGGCCTGCCCAATGAGCTTGGTTAGTATGGCCGATCACGCCACTGGCTCCGCATGGATTGCCAACGAATGTGAGGGGACCATCAGATTGCATCATAAAACGAATCATCTTTCCTGGACTGAATTGATTTCCAGCCAACAACAATGGAAGGGAAAACATCCCTCTCTGGCTGCCAATAAGGACGGAGAAGTGCTGGTGACTTGGGCCCAGGATGCCGGTTGGGGCAAGGGCGGGCAGCTCAGGTGGGCGGTGGTTGATGCCGCAGGTAAAGTGGTCGCAATCAACGAGGCAAAAGATGCGCCAGAACTGCCAGTGTGGAGTTTCGCAAGCGCCATGGTGATCCAAGGCAAGTTCAAACTGATTTACTGAACAAGCTCATGGAGGTGGTTCTGTTTCAACCAGAAATTCCCCCCAATACTGGGAACATTGCTAGGCTTTGTGCTTTGACTCGTTCAAAGCTTCACCTAATTGAACCCATGGGTTTTGATCTTGAGGATCGACAGCTTAAGCGTGCGGGCATGGACTATTGGACCATGGTCAATTGGAAACGCTGGCAAGATTGGAAGTCTTTCAGGGCTTCCTTAAGAGACACCCAACGGGTTTGGTTCATCGAATCCGACGGACCAAGGCGTCATGATGAGGCTGTTTTTGGTAGCGAGGATGTGTTGGTATTCGGTCGAGAGTCATCGGGTTTACCACTCAGTTTGCTCGAAGCCCATCGAGATAGTTGGCTTCGGATTCCGATGATGCATCCCAGAGCCAGGTCCATCAATCTCTCCAATACCGTGGCCATCGTTTTATTCGAGGGATTAAGGCAGTTGGGCTTTGAAGGCGAAATCACCTGCGAACCTGATAGCCGAACGCAGGTGATTTCGTGATGATCCTAGAGAAGAGAATTCGACTCAGATTCGCTTCATCCCGCGCCTAGGGAAATGCGCGGTAGGTGCCATTTAGGTGTTGTTTTCGGATTGCTCCCCTGACTCCTCCTGGTCGGCTTCCGAGTCGGAATCGTCCTCTTCCTCGTTGATGACTGGAGCGATCGCTTGAAGTCTGTCCACGCCTTTGGTGTCGACAAGTTTGACACCCATGGTGTTGCGCCCAGCCTCGCGAATATCATCCACAGCGATACGAATCATTTGTCCGCCTACTGTGATCAACATGATCTCGTCATGGTCATGAACACTTAGTGCCCCGATGATTCCTCCGGTCTTGTCTCCCGTCTTCATCGTAATGATCCCTTTACCACCGCGAGATTGCTGGCGGTATTCCTCAAATGTCGTGCGCTTACCGATTCCATTTTCGCTGGCTACCAACAAAGTGGCACCGGCCTCAACGATGGAAAGGGCAACCACTCGGTCGTCATCACCTAGTTGAATGCCACGGACCCCACTGGTAGCCCTTCCCATGGATCGGGCATCAGATTCGTTGAATCGAATACTTTTACCATTGTGGGTGATTAGCACAATGTCGTCCTGCCCGGAGGTGAGCTTGACTTCGATCAGACGATCTTCTTCAAGGATGTTGATGGCTTTGATCCCTCCCTTGCGATAATTCCGGAAAGCAGCCAGTTCTGTTTTCTTGACGGTTCCATTTTGGGTCGCAAAGACAAGGAAACCGGGTTGATCCCAGGTGATATCCTTTTTCTTTTCATCCATGATGGATTCAACCCGAATCAGGGCTGCAATTTTTTCATCAGGTTGCAACTCGAGCACGTTGGCGATGTTGCGTCCTTGGCTGGTGCGTCCCAGCTCTGGAAGTTCGTGCACACGTTCCACATACACGCGTCCTGTGTTGGTGAAGAACATGAGGTAATCATGGGTGCTGGCTGAGAAAAGGTGCTCCACAAAGTCCTTGTCTTTGCCATCCACTACAGATTTGGTGCGCATGCCCATACCGATCACTCCCTTGCCACCTCGTCGCTGAGATCTGTATTCGCTGAGCAGGGTGCGTTTGATCAGTCCATTGTGAGAAAGGGTGATGATGACAGGTTCATTGGCGATCAGATCTTCGATAAGCATGTTCCCGTGGAAGGGGATGAGCTCTGATCGCCTAGGGGTGGCGTATTTTTCTCTAATACGGAGCAACTCTTCCTTGATGATGGCCAGGACTCGGATCTCCCTTGCCAAGATGTCCATCAAATCTTTGATGGTCTCCAGCAGGTCTCCATACTCTTTTTTGACCTTGTCGGTTTCCATCCCAGTCAATTGATAAAGCCTGAGTTCGAGGATGGCATTGACCTGGGCTTCGCTGAATACATAGCGGCCGCCATCAAGACGAGCTTGGCTACGGATGAGGATGCCAAACTGTTCGACAGTCTGTTGATCGAAAGCATAGGCCATGAGCTTTCTCTTGGCTTCCTCACGATTGGCAGAGTCTCTTATGATGCGAATAAAATCATCAAGGTTTGCCAGAGCGATCAGGTAGCCTTCGAGGATTTCTGCTCGTGCCTCTGCTTTGTTGAGCTCGTACTGGGTGCGACGCAGTACCACTTCTCGACGGTGCTCGACGTAGCAGTTGATGATTTCCTTCAGGTTAAGGGTCTTAGGGCGTTGATGGTCAATGGCCAGCATGTTGACACTGAAGGTTGTCTCCAGCTGGGTGTGTTTGTAGAGGTTGTTGATGACCACTTTTGGGATGGCATCCCGCTTGAGTTCGATCACCAGACGCGTGTTTTCATCCGACTCGTTTCGGAGACCCGAGATTTCAGTGAGGATCTTTTCATTGACCAACTGGGCAATGCGCTCTTCCAGCACAGCTCGGTTCACATTGAAGGGGATCTCAGTGATGATGATTTGCTCACGTCCGGTGGGCGAAGTTTCGACTTCCATGCGCCCCCGAATCCTCAAGCTTCCCCTCCCGGTATGGAAATACTGCTTGATCGGGTCCAAACCACAAACCTGACAACCACTTGGGAAGTCAGGGCCTTTGATGTAGGCCATCAACTCTGCGATGGTAATGGCAGGGTTGTCGATTTGAGCGCAGATGCCGTCAATCACCTCTCCTAGGTTGTGAGGGGGGATATTGGTTGCCATCCCCACAGCGATACCTGTGCCTCCATTGACCAACAGGTTTGGAAACGACGAGGGGAACACCGAAGGTTCAACGGTTGAGTCGTCATAGTTTGGAACGAAGTCAACCGTGTCTTTTTCCATGTCGTCCATCAACACGGAGCCCAGGTGGGTCATTCGTGCTTCGGTATAACGCATGGATGCAGGGGGATCCCCTTCAACAGAACCAAAGTTGCCCTGACCCTCAATCAGGATGTCTCGCATTGCCCAGGGCTGAGCCATGTGAACCAGTGTTGGGTAGATGGCCTGGTCACCGTGTGGGTGATAATTACCCATGGTTTCACCGACAATTTTGGCACATTTAATATGTTTCTTGGTTGGGCCAACACCAAGATCATTCATGGCATAGAGAATGCGCCTCTGAGAGGGCTTCAAACCATCACGCACGTCAGGGAGAGCACGCGAGATGATCACCGACATGGAATAGTCGAGGAATGAATTCTTGATTTCATCGGCCACATTGATTTTTTCAATCAGGCCGCCAGTTGGTTGGGATGTGGGTTTGGAGTCGGATTCCGACATGATGATATGATATTAAGAAAATGGCTGGTCAACAGGACGCACCAAGGCTCCTGTTGAATCGATTGAGAATCTTACGGATGCCCAGGACTGCACGCTTTTAGACATCAAGGTTTCTGACGTTCAGGGCGTTGTCTTCGATAAACTGTCGCCGAGGCTCGACTTCATCCCCCATCAATTTGGTGAACATTTCCTCAGCTTCCACGGCATCGCTCAGATCCACCCGAAGTAGTTTTCGACTACCGGGATCCATGGTGGTTTCGAATAGTTGCTTGGGATTCATTTCGCCAAGTCCTTTGAAACGCTTGATTTCAAGACCTCGTTGTCCCACTTCCTTGATGCCTTCAAGGATTTCGGCAATGGAAAATAAAGGCTTCACGCTCTGCTTGTCCCCTTCGCCCTCGACCAGTTCAAAAAGAGGCTGGTCCTGCGCGGCATAGTGCTCAACTTTAAGTCCCTTTTCAGTGAGCTGGCCCAGTAGCTTTTCAATGGCCTTGCTCTCATGCAACTCTACATGACGAGCCCTGCGGCTGGTCTGGCTTTTACTGCGTTCCTCAGAGGTCGTTTCATCCTCTGCAGATTCAAAGAGTCCCAGGTCCAAGTTTTCTTTGCCAAATTGAGCCAGAGCCTCCTCGTTGCTGAAGTAATGAGTTTGTTCCTGATTACCCTCTCTGATTTTGACAAGGTGCTTAGGAAGCACTCCATCTCTGGCTCGGCATTCGAGATACTCATCGAATTGCCCACCATGGCGTCGAATCGCATTGGCGAACTTGTCCATCTGACTGAGTAGATCCAGGATATCACTCAGGGAAGCGTCTTCTATGAGATGACCATCTGCCAGATTCTTGAGTTTGACATCACCTGATCCCAATCTGATGAGGATGCGGCTTAGAGCGGCATCATCGGCGACGTATTCAGTATGGCGTCGCCTGGATATCTGATAAAGAGGGGGTTGGGCAATGTAGACATAGCCTCTGCTGATCAGGTCGGTCATGTGACGATAAAAGAAAGTGAGCAGCAGGGTGCGAATGTGAGAACCATCCACATCGGCGTCGGTCATGATGATCACTTTATGGTATCGCAGTTTATCTGGGTTGAATGCCCCTTCACCATCGCCTGTTCCGATTCCAGTCCCCACAGCGGTGATCATGGTGCGTATCTCATTGTTCTGGAGAACTTTATCCAAGCGTGCCTTCTCTACATTGATCAGCTTGCCTCGAATGGGAAGGATTGCCTGATACTTGCGGTCTCGACCTTGCTTGGCTGAACCGCCTGCCGAATCGCCCTCGACAATATATAATTCGGTGTTTTCTGGATTGCGATCCGAACAGTCAGCTAGCTTGCCAGGGAGACCTCCTCCTGTCATCGCGCTCTTCCGGACCGTTTCTCGAGCTTTCTTAGCCGCTTCACGTGCCCTGGCTGCCATGAGCGATTTTTCGATCACTCGTTTGGCAACTGCCGGATTGTCATCGAAATAAGCCATCAACCCCTCATAGACAATGGATGAAACGACCCCTTCGATTTCCGTGTTGACCAGCTTGACTTTCGTTTGAGATTCGAAACGAGGGTTTGGCAACTTGACGCTCAGCACACATACCAGGCCTTCCCTAACATCATCACCCGATATGCTGGGATCCTTGTCCTTGAGGAGGTTGTTCGAGCGAGCATATTGATTGATTGCTCGGGTCAATGCGGTTCGAAAGCCCGTCAGATGAGTGCCACCATCGGCGTTGGGAATTGAGTTGGCGAAACAGAGGATTTGTGAGTTGTAGGTGTCGTTGTATTGAACCACACAGTCCACGTAGGCTTCCTCCTGCTTGCCTTCGACCTCAATCGGGCGATTGGCCCTCAGGTTGATGGGCTCTTGATGCACCAGCTGTTTGTTGCGCCCCAATTGCCTCACAAACTCCTCAATGCCATCTTTGTAGAAAAACCGCTCTGCCTTGTTGTCTTCCCGTTCGTCAATCAGGTGAATTTCCAGACCTGGGTTCAGGAAGGCCAACTCTCTCAGACGGTTGGCTAGGATGTCGAATTTGAACTCAGTGGTGATGGTGAAAATCGTTGCGTCAGGCTTAAAGGTGATCAAGGTGCCCGTGTGTTTGCTGCTGCCAATGACCTTCAGCTCCTGAGTGGTTTGTCCTCGGGCAAATTCCATGTAATGCACCCCGCCATCTCGAGAGACTTCTACCTTGAACCAATCGGAAAGGGCGTTCACACACTTGGCTCCAACCCCGTGCAAGCCACCAGAGTATTTGTAGGCTCCCTGACCGAATTTACCCCCAGCATGTAGGTTGGTCAGAACCAATTCGACGGCTGGAATGTTGAACTTTGGGTGAATATCCACAGGGATGCCTCGCCCGTTGTCTTTGATGGAAGCCGAACCATCAACGTGGATGGCCACTTCAATACGGGAACAAAAACCCGCCAGATGTTCGTCGATGGAGTTGTCTAGGACCTCGAAAACACAGTGGTGGAGGCCTCGCTCATCAGGATCCCCGATGTACATGCCGGGACGTTTTCGGACGGCTTCGAGACCTTCTAGTTTGTCAATTTTGGAGGCATCGTAGAGCCCGCTATCGGGGAGGGTTACAGCGACCTTTTTCGCTTCATTTTCCTGATCCATAATATGTTGGTAATGAGATACTTAAGTATAATTAAGTTCTCCCTATCATTTTAGGCTAAAACGGACATAGGGACAATGGTTTATTTCACTCTTTTGAGACCGATGAACACTCTTTTCAAGATGGCAGATGAGCGTCGCAGATTAGGGATTCTCACCCTGCTAGGTTATCAAGCCAGAAGGCAGGGAGGTTCATGATCAGAACCCCGCTGTGATTCGGATCATTCTTGGGTCAGGAGTATGATCTTATCAGTCTCTTGAATGCGGTTCGGGGTGACTTTTGGCATCGACAAAAGTTCTCATTTCTCGTTGAACTGTAGGCCCTTTGATCATGCTCAAAGCATGTTTGGAAGGGGGGGTGACCCGGTTGGCCTCCAGCCTCGATTGAAATGTCGACGCCCCACTGATTCTTATCACCATGACCAAAAAGCCAAATCAAAGCCCACAGGAGCCCGTATCATCCGTCGCTTCCAATGATCCCTCCGGAATGCCTGAGCCAGGAGCTGTGGTGGTCGATACCCAGAGGTTTTATTCAAGAGAAGATTGGAAAACAGCTCTCTTTACCGGCTTGTTTGTCCTTATGGGCTACCTCCTCTCCATGGCTCCAGATGTGACATTGGAGGATTCAGGAGAACTTTCAGTAGGATCGTATTATGCCGGGGTTCCTCATCCTCCTGGTTACCCAGTGTGGACCCTTTATTCCTGGCTCTTCACTCACATTCCAGTCTCCAATATTGCCTTCAGGGTCACGCTTTCATCGGCCTTTGCCGGGGCTGCAGCCTGCGCATTATTAGCTCTGATGGTTTCTAGAGGTACGTCCTTGCTGATGCTTGGGACAGATTATCTCAAGGGCCTTGACACACGACAACGCGACTGGATGGCTCGGGTATCGGGCTGGGTCGCTGGCATGCTCATGGGATTCAATGGTTTCATGTGGAGTCAGGCGGTGATTGTTGAGGTCTATACCTTGAGTGTTCTGTCGCTGATGGGGGTCCTCGCCTGTCTCATGCGTTGGGTCTATCTCCAGGAAAAGTCTCGCTATCTTTATCTGGCGTTTTTCCTTTTCGGTATTTGTTTCAACAATCACCAGACATTGATTGTGGCTGCCATGGGCATTCAGGTTGCGATTGCAGCGGTCAATCTCCGCCTCGGGCGGGACCTGTTTCTCGGAAACAGTCTGGTCTACGTCCTCGGACTCCTTGCCAAGTGGAATGGCATGTTGACCGCCTTCGATGAAAACGTGCCTCTTTTTGTGATATACAACGCGGTTGGCATCGGTTCCATCGCGGCCTTTGCCTGGGCTTGGAATCAGACACAAGAAATCATGACTGAATGGAAGACAGTCTTATGGCTTGGCCTCGCATGGCTAGCTGGAGCCTGCTTCTACTTTTACATGCCGGTCGCTTCCTCGACCAACCCACCCATGAACTGGGGCTACCCTCGCACCTGGGATGGATTCGTGCATGCCTTCAGCCGCGGTCAATACGAAAGGGCCAATCCGACCAGTTCAGTCCTTCGTTTCATCCAGCAGATGACCCTATATGTGAGGGGGATCGCATCTGAATTTTCCCCCGTCATGAGCTTCCTTGGGTTACTGCCTTTCCTTGCCTGGCGGCGCATTGCTCGACGTGAGCAGGCCTGGCTTGTGGGGTTGGGATCCATCTTTGTGTGCCTAGCTGTGATCCTGATGGTCCTCCTCAATCCTCCTCCCGATAAACAAAGTCAGGACTTGAACCGTGTGTTCTTCACCTCCTCCCATGTTTTAGTCGCTTTATTCGTGGGTTATGGGGTGGCGCTTCTGGTTGCTTTTTTAACCCTTCATTACCAGCGTTACCGAATGGCCGCTCTTTGTGGAGGTGCTGTTGCCTTGGCCCTTGCCCTGTTTGGGTGGCTGGCACTGGAGCGGGTGCATGCATTGGATCACTTCACAGCTTGGTATGGCGTTGGGCTGGCCTTAATTTTCGTTCTGGCCTTTGGTAGCTCTCGGCACCGAGCTCCGACCACCGCGATCCTGGTGGTCCTATCCATGGCTCCATTTCATTCCATACTGAGCCACTGGTGGGAAAACGAACAGAGGGGTCACCTTTTTGGCTACTGGTTTGGTCATGACATGTTCTCACCTCCCTTCGATGTCTATCCGGAAATGGAAGAAGGCGCGATTCTCTTTGGTGGTACTGATCCCGGGCGATTCAACCCCACCTACATGATTTTCTGTGAAAGCTTTCTCCCCGCCTCCAAAAAGCCTAGAGATCCTGCTTTCGATCGGCGTGATGTGTATCTCATTACTCAGAATGCCCTGGCTGACGGCACCTACCTGGATTACATCCGCGCTCATTACTTTCGCAGCGCCCAGCAGGATCCTCCTTTCTTTCAGGAAATGCTGCGTTCGACGAATGAAAAGGAGTTGAATGTGATCACCAATGGACTGGCGCGGGCCTTTAGTCCGGTGGATAAGGCCATGACCCGCATGGGTGCCTACGTTGAAGCCAAGCGCCGAGACCAAGGCGTCTATCCCCGCACTGAGATCTACACGCCTTCCGATGCGGATTCGGATCAAGCCTACATGGAATACATGGCCGATGCAGCGGTTCGCCGGGCTAACAATCAGTTACGGCCAGGTGAAATCGTAACGGAAACTCCTGATGGCCGGATCGCAGTTCAAGGGCAAGCTGCGGTCATGGCTATCAATGGTCTTCTAGCCAAGGTGATTTTCGATAAGAACCCAGATCATCCCTTTTACATTGAGGAGAGCATGCCTCTGGATTGGATGTATCCTCATCTATCGCCTTTTGGGATTATCATGAAGATCAATCGCGAGGAGGTAGACGCTTTTTCTGAGGAGACGCTACAAAAAGATCGGCTCTTTTGGTCGCAATACATGAAGCGTCTGATTGGGGACTGGATCAATGAGGACACCACTGTTGAAGAGGTTGTCGACTTTGCCACCGCTGTCTATCAGCTGGGTGATCTGACTGCATTTGGCGGAGATACTAAATTTGTTCGGGATGACTGGGCTCAGAAAGCTTTCTCAAAATTGAGAAGTGCCATCGCTGGCATCTATGCTTGGCGCTTGAGCCCTCAATGCCCAGAACATCTTCGCCCAAAAGACGCAGAGTCTGAAGCCCAGTTGATGCGTGCAGCGGAACTGGCATTCAAGCAGGCCGTGGCACTCTGCCCTTACAGTCCAGAGGCGGTCTATCGCTACTCCAATTTGTTGGCCACCACTCAGCGGGTTGATGATGCCATCGCCATCACCCAGAAGTGTTTTGAGTTCGACTACGAGAATGAAGGGGTTCGCCAACTGTTGGAGCAATTGCACATGCTCAAGCAGGGGCAGACAAAACTGACTGAGATTGAAGAGACCATACGTTCGCTCGAGCAACGGCACCTTGCTAATCGCACGAACCTGGATGTGGCCTATAAACTGATGTCTAACTACGTGCTCACCATGCGAACCAACGATGCGGTGGTGATCATGGATACGCTGCTTGCTGATCCTAATGCTCCTGCCGAGACGATCTTGACGGTGGCCTCAGCTTACAATGATCTCAAACAATACGATAAATTGGAGATGGCTTTAGTCAGGCTGGTTGAAGTGTTACCCGAGAATCCAGAGGCTTGGTTCGATCTGGCAGCGACCCAAGCGGTAAACGGTAAGCTGGAACTGGCCCTGCAAACACTCGGGCGTACTCTTGAGCTGAGTCGTGACCGGCGCTCTCGTCAACCCGAAGCTGCGGATCTGACCCGCAAAGCTCGTTCCGATACGCGATTCAATGCCTTGAAAGCCATGCCAGCTTTCCAGGCTTTACTGAATCCCTGATCTATCTTGCGGCGGTTTGGAGCAACAATGGCTTCAAACAATCTTTGAATCCATCACACAAAGATAAAGGCCATGGTATTCATCCCATGGCCTCGGTTTGATGTGAATTTGGAATGCTTGTTCCTGCCTAGGGCATATGATGAATCGTTCAACCTGCTAGGCACTCTCTCTCAGGGCAATCCCTATTTCAGGCGATCAAAAGTTGCCTGGAGGATTTCCCAATCTTGCTTTCCAGAGGTTTTTTCCCTGGCTGCCTGGATGAGAGATTGTTCATTGGCATTCTTTGTGGTTTCGTTGACCTGATAGTAAACACCGAAGTGGCCAGGAAAGGGTTGGTCAGCCAGTTGATAGGCCGCCAACTCGCTGCTGGCATCATGATCTTCCGGCACCAAGTTGAACTCGCCGCCCTTACGTGGATTGGAAGAATCAAATGCTCCAGGGTAAAATTCAACGCATTCACTGAGGCATTCGATGACGCTAAAACCGTCGTGATCCATCGCTTTTTCCATCATTTCCAACAAGTGTTTCGGATTGGTGCTGGTGGTGCGGGCAATGAAGGTGGCTCCGGCAGCCACCAATTGTTTCATTGGATTGATGGGCTTATCCTTGGATCCACCCAAGTCGGTTTTGCTTTTAAAACCGATGGGGGAGGTAGGCGAAGTCTGTTTTTTGGTGAGACCATAAACAAAATTGTCCATGATCACGTAGGTCAGGTTGACATTTTTTCTCGCCGCATGGTTGAGGTGATTGCCGCCAATGGAAAAAGCGTCACCATCACCACCGAAAACAAAAGTGTGCAGATCAGGGCGCGAAAGTGAAACGCCGGTTGCAAAAGGCAATGCCCGGCCATGAATGAAGTGGGCACCGTTGGCTTGGACGAAGTAGGGGAATCGACTAGAACAGCCAATGCCTGCCACAGTGGTCACTTTTTCATGATGGAGCCCACGTTGCTGTATCAGCTTGAAATAGAGGGCAAGGATTGAAAAGTCGCCGCAACCTGGGCACCACGTTGGGTGGTCAGCTGAGATTTCTTTCTTGGTAAGGGGTTGACGCGTGGTTTCCGGGGCAGTCGTGTCAACAGATTCGGTCGTACTCATTTTGGGATGCGATGGGATCAATGCTCTTGGCTTTTTCCGGGGGACTATAATTCGATTCAGGCCTGGGTTATTTTCTCGTGCACACGCTGGATAATTTCCTTCACCTTGAAGGTGAGTCCATCAGTCTTAGTGACACTCTGGATTCTGGGATCACAGAAGCGCGCTCTCAGGATGGCAGCAAGTTGACCGTAGCCATAGAGACCTTCATCATTGAGCTCGATCACAATTACTTTTTCAAAGCGTGCGAAGATGGCTTCCAAACCGTTGGGCAAAGGATTGACATGACGAAGATGCAGGGCAGACCACTGGATGCCTTCTTTGCTGACGCGGTCTATGGTCTCCTGAATAGGGCCTTGAGTCGAACCCCAACCAACCAGTAGCACCTTGCCTTCAGCTGGGCCATAGACTTCGGGGACCGGCAGGCTTTCTCCTAGGGCTTTGAGCTTGCCACGCCGTTTTGCGGTCATCTCCATGTGGAGTTTGGAAGATCCGGTTGGATGGCCCATCTCGTCGTGCTCGAGCCCTGTGACCACGGGGTATTTGCCGCTTCGGATGGGCGTCCCTGGTGCCACGTGGTGTGTGACCCCGTTCGGAGTGCCCAGGGCATAGGGTTTGTGATCTTCCACCGGGCTCAGGTCTGGCGTGATATCCTTGCAAAGGGTCTTGAGGTCAGGCTCATTGAAAGCTTCGATACGAGAGGCGATGGCCTGGTCTGTGAGGATGATGACCGGTGTGCTGTATTCTCGGGCTATCCGAACCGCCTCCATGGCAGTGTAAAAACAATCTTCGACATTGGCAGGAGCCACGACCACGCGCGGGGCGTCACCGTGTCCGCCAAAGCAGGCAATGTTCAAATCTGACTGCTCAACGTTGGTGGGCATGCCAGTGGAGGGGCCACCTCGTTGCACATCGACCACAACCAAAGGAATTTCGGCCATGATACCCCAGCCAAGTGCCTCGGTCTTCAACGATATGCCTGGCCCGCTTGAACCCGTCACGGCCACGCGGCCGGCGTAACTTCCACCAAGAGCCATGGATATCGATGCGATTTCATCCTCACACTGAATGAAAGAGCCCCCATATTTGGGTAGTTCTCGCCTCAGTAGCTCCATAATGTCTGACCATGGCGTGATAGGATAACCTGCCCCAAATCGAACCCCAGCTGCAATCAGGCCGTAGGCTAGCGCCTCATTGCCATTCATCACAACCTGAGTGGAGCGGCCAAGAGAGCTATCAGCGAATGAAAATGACTCAATAACCGGACCTATCTGATACTGGTGCCCTGCCGTGAAGGCGGCCATAGCCGTCTCAGTGATCTTGGGATTTTTACCTTTGAATTTTTCAGTGATGAGATTGGTGAGCTTGGTCGCATCGAGGTTAAAAATGCGGCAGATCAGGCCCAGAGCGAAAATGTTTTTTCCCTTGTCTCGAGCAGTCCCACCAATGGCCTCGACCGTCAGGCTGCTGATGGAGATGCCGACGTGGTGGTAATCCTTTTGCCACGATGGGTTAGGCTCCACATGATCCGAGTCGTAAAGCACGATGCCATTGGGCTTGAGCGAATTGATGTGACCCTCGTAAGAATGTTGATAAAATGCCAGCAAGACATCGGCTTCATCCCCAGCGCTGAGTACTTCGCCTGTGCCGATGCGAACCTGAAAGATCGAAGGCCCTCCCGAAATGGTGGAGGGAATGGTCATGAAGGTCATGACATCCTGTTCGCTTCGGCCGGCCAATCGAGCTAGGAAGCCTCCTATGGACTGGATACCGTCCTGGGAATTACCGGCTATCCGTATGACAGCCTCAGTGATCTTGGGATTGGATGCTGTGCCACCAGTCGACTCGGCGGCAGACGTGGAATTGTTCATTCAGATGGATTTTCCATTAATCATTCTGATCATTGAAGTGATCGAAATGTGGGGTCTGCTTTTGTTGATCAAGCAGATCTAGACAAAGATAAAACCCGTGTGGTCAGGTGTCAATTGATTAACCGCGAAAGCAGTGTCGAATTATTATATGAGGATGCTCGATGTCATCCTGGACTCAAAATGATAAGGTTTACTTATGATCTATGATTAGGTTTTATTGGGTGGCTCGGTAGCCCAAAGACTCAAGCCTTGAGAGTCCTTGCATCAGGCCAGCTCCGGCCGGTGATGCAGCGACGAACCCTTTTTCGCGGCTGACCGCCTCGATCACCTCCTGCATACCGTTACATGGAACGATCAAATGTTGGGCGTATTGGCGCTTGAGCATGGGGAGATCATTAAAGTGATCCCCGGCAGCCACGATTTGATTGGGGGCAATGCTATGGCGGCGAGCGACTTCTGCGAGCACAGAGCCCTTGTGAATGGCGCTGTGAGAAAATCGGGCATAAATATCGTTGCAAACCCAGGCAAGTGGCCCTGTTGGGTCAATCATATCGATGACTTTTCTTTTGATAGCGAGCGCGTCGTTGACGCTATTGGCAATCAGACAAACTGGCGAAAAAGGGTCGGCATAAACTTGAGCATCGAAGTTTGATTTTATCCATTCACCTATCTCATTAAGCAGGTCACGGTGTTCCAAGAAAAGAGCCTCGTGAACCTGCTCCACATGGTTATTCCAGGCGATCACCGGTTCGTATTGGCCTCTCTGAAGGTAATGCAGTTCGCGTTCGACCGTGGCGAGATAATCCGGTTGGACGCCGTTGCCGTGCGGCGTGAGGCTTTCAAGCAGATAATCTTTTTCACGTCCGGTATTAACCACCCAAAGGCATCCTTGCCGTTGAAGCTCAGCAATGTGCTTCAAGAGCTCCATTGGGATGCACGGGGAAGAGGTATGATCAAAGAGTGTCCCGTCAAAATCGGTGCATAGCAGCCTGATGCTACCTGGAGTTTGGTCGCTCACAATGCGGTCGCTCATAACTCTTTTTTTGATGCTACGCGCTTTGCCATGGTATCTGCTTAACTGGGTGGTCATCGACAGGCAAGCCCTGATCCTTAAAGACTTGCCGACATAGGTGGGTAAACGGACATTGACAGAGCCTGGCTTGCTGCCTAGATTTCGGCAAAGTTTTTGATCATTATGGCAGACGACCAACCCAACCCGCAGGGAGCCGCTCCTGAAACCAAAAAGGAGACGGTGCGCATCAATCTTCCACCCAAGCCCACCGCGGCTCCTACGGTCAAGATCCCGGCACCTTCGGCCGTCGCGGGTGCCAAGCCAGCCGCTGCTGCTCCTGCTGCTGCAGGTGGGGCTGCTGGTGCCACTCAGAAATTACCCAGTGCCGCTCCCAAGGCTGCGGCTTCTGCTCCCCCGGCTCCTGCTGCCAGTGTGACAGCAAAGCCCTCTCCAGCCATGGCGCCGAGGGCAGTGGCTCAGGCACCCTCTGGTGGCGGAACGGCCCTTGCAGCAGTCGCTCTTGTGGTTTCGGTTCTGGTCATGGTGCGCATCTTTCTACTCATCTAGTTTGTCTTAATTAGACTTCACGATCTTTACTCCCTACTTTTGATGGAAAGCTTGACTGACCAAAATTTCGAAGAAAAGGTGCTCAAAGCCAGCGGAGCTGTCCTGGTTGACTTTTGGGCTGAATGGTGTGGGCCGTGCAAGATGCTCACCCCTGTGCTTGAAAAACTTTCTTCGGCCAACCAAGAAAAAATCAGCATTTACAAAGTCAACGTGGATGAATGTCAGCAGCTGGCGGTCCAGTTCAACATTCGCTCCATCCCGACGCTATTATTTTTTAAAAATGGGGAGGTCCAGGAACAGGTTGTCGGCTTGAAGAGCGAATCTGATCTGCAGGCCAGCATCGATCGCTTGGCTTGATTGCTCTCGGGAGCCCTTGGCTCGAGTGCTTTTCTGGGTATTCCCGGTGGGCTTGCGCGTCACACTTGGCTTTTGATAAGCTAATTGGATATGCTGGGTCTGCTTAATTCGCGCCCCCACTCTCGCCGCTCTGAGTTTTACCATCAGCTTGCCCAGTCGATCAATGCAGGTCTGACTGTGCCTCAGGCCCTCAAGGTGCTTCAAAGCAGTGGTCTTGCTGGTCCCTATCAGGCATGCCTAACCCAGTGGTTGCAGCATTTGGAGCGAGGCCTGACCCTAGAAGAGGCGATCAGTGTTCATCCTGTCGGCCATTTCCCATCCCTTGATCGGTCCTTAATGGGGGCAGGGGAGAGATCAGGCAGACTCGATACCTGCCTGTTGTCCTTGTCTCGTTATCACCAACTCAATGCAGCCAACATTCGGGCCATGGCACAGGCCTTGGCTTGGCCCTTGCTCACCCTGCATGCATTTTTTTTTCTGGGCCCGCTGCCACAACTCGTTCTGAGCGGAGGCTTGATCGACTACCTTGTGCAGGTTCTGTGGGGTCTAGGCCCTCTATACTTAGTTTTTTTCTTACTGAGCCGCGTCTTTGCCTCAAGCCGTAGCGGTCAATGGAGCCTTTGGATTGAGCGGATGGTTTATCGTATACCGCTATTGGGAGGGGGGCTTCGAGCCATGTCGCTTTCCCGCTTTACCCTGGCCCTGGAATCACTACTGGGTGCCGGGGTTTCTGCAAGCCAGGCCTGGACGGAAGCGGCGGCTGCCAGCGGATCACCCCAGCTTGTTGACGAGATTAGGACTTTTCCTGCAGCCATTGAGCAAGGGAAGACGCCCTCGGAGTGGATGAGTGATTCCCGGGTTTTTCCTGATCTTTTCAAGCTATCCTATCATAGTGGGGAAGTCTCAGGTAAACTCGATGAAAACATTCAACGGCTCAATAATGTTTATGAGCAGGAGGGCGTGCGTAAGCTTCAATCTTTTGCTGCTTGGTTTCCCAGGACGATCTACCTTGGAATCGTGATTCTCTGCGCCTACCGTATTGTCAGTTTCTACGCTGGTTATTTTGGCGGTTTGGGGTTGTGAGGGGTTGTTGCGGGTAACTGGCTTACAGAATGAAAAAATCATGTGGGATATCGAGAGGATTCAGAAGGATCACCAGTTAAGAGAACAAGAATTTCCCGTCTGCAGGGATCAAGTGTTTCTGGGTCACGCGGCGGTTTGTCCCTTGCCTGCCATGGTGAGCAGGGCCATTGCAGAATATTCAAATGCCTGCCAATTTGGGGATCAAGAAGAGGCAGCGGCGGCACTGAATGCCGAAACCAGAGCCCTTGCGGCCAGTCTGTTAGGAGTTAAGACCAACGAGGTAGCCTTGGTAGGCCCGACCAGCCTTGCGCTGAGTTTTATCGCGATGGGCTTCCCCTGGCGCAAGGGTGATGCCGTACTGGTTTATCAAGACGATTATCCATCCAATGTCTATCCATGGATGGCTCTTTCGGATTGGGGTGTGGAGGTGCGTTTTATTCATGTGGCTGAGCCTGGTGCCATACGCCCATGCGATGTCGAGGCTCACATTGATGAAAACGTCCGTATGGTCGCATTGGCCTCTTGTCATTTTCTCAGTGGTTTCAGATTGGATGTCGAAGCTATCGGCAGCATGCTGCATGAGCGCGGTATTGCGTTTTCTCTGGACGCTATCCAGACCATTGGTGCCTTTCCGACGCCACTCAATCATGTGGACTTCATGGCTGCGGACGCTCACAAGTGGCTGCTTGGCCCTTGTGCGGCAGGTTTGATGGTGGTCCGGGAGCCCATGCAGGAGGTGCTGCAACCCACAACATTTGGTTGGCACAATCTTCAGTGCCCGGATTTTGTGAGCGCGGATGACTTGGTATTTGTGCAAGATGCGCGCCGTTACGAGGCTGGAAGTCACAATGCATTGGGACTTGTCGGATTACACGCTTCCATGAAGATGTTGAGCCAGCTTGGCATTGAAAATATAGCCCAGGACCTACTAGCTAAACGCCGTTTTCTGGTTGATGGGTTGCAGGAGCGCGGCTATCGAGTCCTCCACGCAGCAGTGAAGGATGATAATGCTGGAGGCATGATTACCTTTGAACGAAAAGGAGAGGACATGAGGATCGTGCATTGTCGGCTGAAGGATCAACGCATCCTGACATCCTTGCGTACTGATCGCCAAGGGAAGGCCTTCATCCGAGTTTCTCCACATTTCTACAATAACCAGGAAGACTTGCACAAACTGCTCAGAGCACTTTAAGCATGCAATGTCTGAGACTTTTTAGGCAAGATGGGTCATGGTTCGATCCCTTGTCCTCAATCCCATTTATTTGGTTCTGATGCTGCAACGATTGACTATTGAAATCCCGCAGGCACAGCCCACCATCCTTGAGGATGGGCGGGTTCGGTTTGAACTGCATGCTCCGGGCGCTGGTAAGGTATTACTCAATGGCTTAGGGCAGTCTGAGTCGCTTCCCATGAAGCGCGATAGCATGGGGAATTGGGAAGTGACGCTTGGGCCTTTGTTGCCGGACCTCTACAGTTACAGTTTTCTGGTTGATGGTGCCCTGACAGTGGATCCGCAGAATCCAGAGGTAAAAAAATGGAGAACCCTCAGTTCATTGCTCGAGATCCCAGGACCTAATTCAGACTCCTTGCATGCCTGGCGAGATGTACCCCATGGTGCGATCCATCGTCATTTTTACCATTCTCAGGTTACAGGGGGTCAACGTTCGATGCTGGTCTACACCCCTCCTGCATACCAGCTGGAACCTGAATCCCACTTTCCAGTCCTGTATTTGCTTCATGGCTTTGGTGATGACGAGACGGCTTGGACTGAAGTCGGCCGAAGTCATTTTATTCAGGATAACCTGCTCAGCGAAAACCGGTGCCAAGGGATGATCGTGGTCATGCCCAATGGACACCCTTTGGACATTCCCCCCGATACTGCCTTTGATCATTATGCACCGGATAACCTGCGCGCCATGACAGCCGAAATGCGCCAGGAAATCATGCCTTACATAAAGCACCACTATCGCACGCTGGAAGGAAGAGACCATCGTGCCATCGCCGGTCTTTCCATGGGTGGGGGGCATGCACTGGAAATAGGTCTCAAGCACCCAGAGCTTTTTGGCTGGGTCGCCGGATTTAGCTCGGCAGCTCCTTTTGAGGAGCTTGATCGCACATGGGGTCCTCTAGGGCCTAAGTGGGAAGCTGCCCCACCTAAACTTCTGTGGATGGCTTGTGGTAAAGAGGATTTCCTGTTGGAGCGCAACCAGGTATTTGTCAATTGGCTAGAAGCCAGCGGCATCGAACACCAGTGGCATGTGTCTGATGGTGGTCACGAGTGGCGCGTTTGGAGAAGATACCTGACCTCTTTGCTTCCTTCCCTATTCCAGTGAATCGGCAAGTGAGCCGAGCAGTCCATCATGCCTCTCACTCAATCCATTCCAATGCTTGCTGCAATGGATCGAGCCGCCTGCGCTGGGTTGGCTGAGGCATAGATGGGTCTGCCAATCACTAGTCTTGTGGCTCCTGCCTCCAAAGCCTCGATGGGTCCCATGACCCGCTTTTGATCGCCAAGAGCGTCGCTGGCTGCACGGATTCCTGGGGTAACCAAAGCAAGCTCAGGTCCGAGAATAGATCGAAGTCGGTTCAACTCCAAAGGCGAGCACACCAGGCCACGCAGTCCTGACTCCATAGCCATCGAAGCCAGAGCCGCTACCTGATCCTCCACCACCTGATTGACGCCAATGGACTGCAGCTGATTTTGATCCATGCTTGTGAGAACCGTGACCCCAAGGATGAGGGGTGGATCCACATTCATTGCGGCAGCAGTCTCCTGAGCCGACGTTTCGGCAGCTCGGATCATGTCCGGGCCACCCGCGCAATGGATGGTCATCATTTGCACGTTCAGACGGGTCGCGTTGGCAACGGCCTTGGCGACCGTATTAGGGATGTCATGAAACTTCAGATCAAGAAAGACATCTGCGCCCAGAGATTGCACGGCGGACACGACTGCCGCCCCCCCTGCAGTGAACAGTTCGAGACCTATTTTAAAGCCACCCACGTGCGGAGCGACCTGTTGCGCGATGGCCAGGGCCTGATCCGGGGTTGGCAGATCCAGGGCAACGAAAATGGGATTGCTTTTTACATGCATGATCGATCAGGGGTGCATTGATTGCGAGCGCAAGACTAAATGCCAAGTTCCTTGAGCTTGGGCTCCATGGCTTCAGCCCAGATCCGATAGCCCTCCTCATTGAGATGGAGGGCATCGGGCATGATCGATGCGGGTAAATCACCATCGGATTGCAGGAAATGATCGCCAAGATCCATGTAGTGAACGCGATCATTATCAGCTAGGCGCCGAATGATTTGATTGATTCCCTGATTGATGACCCTGCCGCGGTCATGGGGGGCTTTACCGCGTGGGAACACACCGAGCAGGAGGACCTTCGTTTTTGGTGAACGCTCCTTGAGGATGTTCAGGATGCGTTCGATCCCTGCGGCTGTCTGGGACGGATCCTGCATCTTGTGTCCGGTATTGTTGGTGCCAATCATCAGGACAGCTACCTTAGGTTTTATCTGATTCCAGGCACCTTTGGTAAGACGCCAGATGACATGTTCGGTGCGATCGCCTCCAAAACCGAGATTCACCGCTTTGCGGGCACCGTAATAGCTTTCCCAAACTTGCTTGCCATTGCCTTCCCAACCTTGGGTGATGGAATCCCCTATGAATGCCAGGTCGATATTGCCCTCTTTGAGGCGATTGTTTTTTTCGCGATCTCTATCACGCCACCACGTTTCGTCACCTCGGCTATGAGGGATGATGGCCGAATTCACCTCATAGAACCCCTTCATATCTTGGTAGCGCTGTTGTAGCGCTTTCATGATGGGCGCGTAGGCAGTTTCCTGATGGACGCTTTTCATCTCATGAGGGTCGGTTATTAAATCAAAAAGGTTCCATTCGCCATTTCGGGGGAAATACATGAGCTTGTGTCTTGCAGTACGGATCCCGTCATGGATGGGGACGGCATGCACAGCGGCGTTTTCATAGTAGGCGTAATAAATGGCATCCCTCCAATCAGGCGTCCTGCCACCGCCGTTTTCAAAAAGGGGCTTCAAGCTGCGGCCCTGCATTGCTTCTGGGATGTCGGCACCGGCAATGTCCAGGAATGTCGGTCCATAATCAATGTTTTGGATAAGCGCCTGGGAACGCGTGCCTGGTTTGATTTTCCCTGGCCAGCGAACCAGGAAGGGCATTTTGAGCGACTCCTCAAACATCCATCGCTTGTCATACCATCCGTGTTCACCGAGATAGAAACCCTGATCTGAGGAGTAGATGACAATGGTGTTCTCCGAGAGTTGGTTTTGATCAAGGTAGTCCAGAATACGCCCCACACTGTCGTCCACTGCCTGCACAGAACCCAGGTAATCATGCATGTAGCGTTGATATTTCCACTGCGTGATTTCCTTTTCGGAAAGCTCACCATCCTTCATTTTTTGAATAAAAGCTTGGTTTTGAGGTTCATAATAGGCATCCCAGGTCGCTTTCTGCTCCGGATCCATTCTGCGGTATTCACCATTACCCAGTGGGCCAAAATGCTGGGTAAACAGGTTGTCGCCATGAAATTTGGAGTCGTGTCCCCAGTGAAAATGATCCTTCAGGGTCATTTCGTTTTCTTTTAGAAGCGCAGATCGACCTGCGTAATCATCAAAAAGAGAGTCCGGCTCTGGAATGGTTCCCATTGGGTATTTGCCAAAGTGTCTGGGATGTGGAGACCAGTTTCGATGCGGCGCTTTGTGTTGGCACATCAACAAAAAGGGCTTGTCTGAGTCTTTTTGCTCCTCCATCCAGTTGATGGCAAGGTCAGTGATCTGATCGGTGCAGTAGCCTTGGTAGCGTTTACGGCTTCCATCCATCTGGATGAAGTCCGGGTTGTAGTAGCTGCCCTGACCTGGAAGGATTTCCCAATAATCGAATCCGGTTGGGTTGGTGCCCAGATGCCATTTGCCAATCATGGCCGTGTGGTATCCAGCGTTACTCAGGATTTTGGGGAAGGTGGTTTGCTCTCCGTCAAACCGATCGCCATTGCGCAGGAATCCATTGAGGTGACTATGCTTGCCTGTCAGGATACAGGCTCGGGAGGGGCCGCAAATTGAGTTCGCACAAAAAGAGTTCACATACAGGGCTCCCTCGTGAGCAAGCCTGTCGATGTGAGGTGTGCGGTTGACTTTGGATCCGTAAGCACCTATGGCCTGCAGCGCATGGTCATCACTGAAGATAAATACAATATTGGGTCGCGTTTGGGCTGCGGTCGAGACCACGGGATCAAGCAGCAGGCCAATCAGGATGCAAGCCAAGGCAAGGCATGGCGCCGCAAGAGGGGAGCACAAGCCGATTTGAGGCACTAACAGGCGAGTTTTCATTCAAAGACTTTCAGAATTTTGTGTCTTGCCGTCAAGGTTCTCCTTGTCCAGCTTGATGGTCCGCATCCGGGAGATTCATTGAATCTAAACCGGTGGCGTGTTATTAATTTGCTCCCTTAGCTGACAATTGCCGAGCCCTTTTGTTTCAATCAGGATCAGGTCAATGATGGGGTTTTGCGCGGATAATCCGGCTAATTAAGGGTGATAAGGAAGAGCTGACTAAACCTTGCGGATCAATATGAAAGTGACCCAACTCTCAGTATGGCACATTCGAGCATGGATACTCGGTCTCGGGGTGCTCTACCTGCAAAGCCTGCCCTGCCTGCTTCATGGCCAGGAGCCCACGGCCACCCCTGAAGACCTCCCCGAATCCCCCCATTTGCCGCTACACCAAGTCATGCAGCAGTTTGAACTCAAACCAGGCTTTGAGTTGGATTTGGTAGCCACTGAACCCATGGTGGTTGATCCAGTTGCGATGGCTTTTGATATCCATGGGAATGCCTTTGTTGTGGAAATGATCGGTTATTCCGAAAGGCGGCATGAGAAACTGGGTAGGGTGCGGCGGCTGAGTGATACCGATGGAGACGGTATCATGGATGTATCGGTGGTTTTCGCTCAGGGACTTGCTTGGCCCACAGCTGTGGCCTGTTATGATGGAGGGGTCTTTGTCGGTGCTACGCCAGATATATTCTACTTCAAGGACACCGATCAGGATGGTGTGGCTGACCTTTCACGACGGGTATGGACCGGTTTTGCTGTCGACAGCGCGCCTTTCGGGCCCAGGCAGCTTAACATGCAGGCCATGCTTAACTCCTTTCACTGGGGTCCCGACAACCGCATTCATGGTGCGACGGGTCTGTCTGGAGGTCGTGTGGTTTCTCCACTCAGGCCAGACATGGCGCCGGTGTCCCTGCGTGGTCGTGATTTTTCATTTGACCCGCGGACGCTTGATTTTCGAGCAGAGGGAGGTGGTGCGCAGCATGGTATGAGTTTTGATGCTGAGTGGAATAAGTATGTATGCAGCAACAGCGATCACATCCAGTCCGTGGTGTATGATCCGGCTCTTGCAGGTGTGAACCCTTTGGTCAAGGCCTTGCCGGCTCGAGTCAGCATCGCTGAAGACGGCCCCGCTGCACCGGTTTTTCGCATCAGTCCAGATGAACCCTGGCGGGTTATCCGCACAAGATGGCGTGTGGCAGGAGCCGTGTCAGGGCCTGTCGAAGGTGGAGGAACTCCTTCGGGCTATTTCACCGGAGCCACTGGAGTGACCATCTTTACCGGTGATGCCTGGGCAGAAACCTATCGAGGGGACGCATGGATTGCTGACTGTGGCAGTAACCTAGTTCACCGCAAGCAACTCATTAGGCAAGGGCCGCAGTTTTCTGCCAGGCGGCCCCTGGATGAGCAAAATACCGAATTTTTGAGATCCAGTGAGCATTGGTTCAGACCCGTTCAATTTGCCAATGGCCCCGATGGGAATCTGTATGTATTGGACATGCATCGGGAGATCATCGAACACCCCTGGTCACTGCCCGAGGGGATCAAGGAACATCTCAATCTGAATCGAGGCAATGACCGCGGTCGAATCTATCGCATACGGCAAGCAGGTGCTAAGCCCTCCGTGTATCGAGTGCTTTCAACTGAGACCCCATCTCCTGCCGAAGTCATCATCGGTTGGCTTGGACACCCCAATGGATGGCATCGAGTGACCGCGCTGAGGTGGTTCTATGAAAACCCTCAGCCCGCATTGGAAGTTGAGTTGAGAAAAATGGCTCTTCACCAAGCCCGTTATCACACCCGTATGGACGCCTGGCAGGTGCTCTTGGGGTGGGGGAAGGTTTCGGCCGCTGACTGGCTTAGCATGCTGGAGGATCCGAACGAGCACGTGCAACACTACGGACTCAGGAGACTGGTTTCAATGGAACCTGGAATCCTGGACCCTCGGCGGTGGCGGGAAGCTTGCAGCCGTCTGGTTCAACAGGACAGGACTCGCTTTGACTGCCTGCTTGCTTTGGCTCGCCACCCATTACCTCCAGCCCAACAAGCAGAGCTGCTCTGGGAGGCCATGATCCTGGAAAAAAAACAAAAGAATTGGACTGAATTTGCCGCGCTCAATGCTGCCGGTCATGTCGTTGAGGCATTGACCGAGAAGGTGCTCAACGAGGTTCACGCGCCCTATCAGGCCCTGAATGATCCAGGTGAGCTTTTTTTCATGCTTGGGGCTCATGGAGATCCTGCCCCCATTGGCCGAATGGCAGGCCAGCTGTTCGAGCTAGAGGCCAATCCACAGAGTTGGTCTCTGCTTGTGGAACTGCACCGTGGCATGCAAAAGGCAGGATTGACCTGGAAGGATGTCATGGATGACAACATCCAGCGCAAGCGCTGGCTGGCACTGCAGGCATCGCTAGGTGACCTTGGCTCCAGTCAGGTAGCCAAGCATCCTGACCTATTGCGATTGATTGCTACGGCTCTTGAGCCTGCAACGAAATCACTTTGGATGGATTGGTTCTTCGAGGATAGCTGGGCAGGCTTGCGCCCTATGCTGTTTGAGGTTTTGCAGCCAAGTCTGAACCTGAGTGATTTTCAGGTCCTACTGGATCACTGGGATGAATTGGGGCCATCGGTGCGTCCAGCCATCCTCGGAGGTTTGTTGAAGGTTCCAGGGGGAGCAAGGCAACTCATCGAATGCCTTGCTGCACGGCCATTGCTGCAGCGTGAATGTCCCTATCCTTTGCGTCGCCGACTAATCGAACATGCCGATGCTTCCATTGCCTCAGCAGCACATCAGATGTTTGGCCAGAGTCAGACCCCTCCCAATGATCAACTGGCTGAGCATTTCAGCCAATCCCTGTTATTGGATGCCAGCCTTGAAAAAGGTGAAGCGCTATTTGTTGAAAGGTGTGCCTCTTGCCACCGTGCTAACGGGCAAGGGCATGCTGTAGGGCCAGCCATGGTGACGGTGAAAACTTCGGGTAAGAGACGTATCCTTGATAGTATCCTCCATCCCAATCGAGAGGTGCAGCCTCAATACATGGCCTATGAAATCCTAACCTCAGGTGATGATGAAGGTTTGGTTGGCCTGATTCAGGACGAAACCGCAACCTCTCTGCGACTTTTGCAATCAGGAGGAGTGATGCATGATATTCCCAGATCGCGTCTGGTGCGCATGGTTCCAGCTGGCACCTCGCTCATGCCAGAGGGGCTGGTCAGTGATTTGAGCGTGCAGCAGATGGCTGACCTGCTCGAGTATCTGGTGCGAGTCAGGCAATGACATATCGGCCAACAGAGAGCGGTTCCTTCCAAATACTTCTCCTAAGTGATGTTCACTATGCCTGTGCGGCGGAACGTTTACGGGGCGATTACGAAGCTCGAACGATCAACCATCCGCTACTGAGGGTTTTGCTCGGAGCCTACCGTCGCCATGTCTGGTGCAAAGATCCTTTGAGTCAAAACCGTTATCTCACTGATTTCCTTGCCGTGGCTACCCAGGCTGACCTTTGCCTGGGTCTGGGGGATTACACCTGTGACTCTGCCTTTATCGGGGTGGCAGATGATGCAGCAATGCAGAGTGCTTCCATTTGCCTCAATCGCCTGAGAAATCATTTTGGTGACCGATTTCGAGGCTTGATAGGAGATCATGATCTCGGCAAGCAGAGCCTTTCAGGTCGAGTGGGGGGGATGCGTCTTGAGAGCTGGCAGCGCTGCTGTGGGCCGCTCCAGCTGGAGAGCGTGCTCCATCAGCCTGTCGGGAAGGTTCACCTGGTGGGCATGAACTCAAGTTTGTTAACTTTACCCGCCTGCTGGATGGATTTTGAAGCGGATCAACGTGCCGCCTGGTTGACACTTCGTGACCAGCATTTGCAGGCACTTAAAGGAATCCTTGATGGGATTCCAGGCGATCATCGGATTCTTTTTTTCATGCATGATCCAACTGGGCTAGCCATGTTACTGGAACATGATTGGGTGAGGCGATGCCTGCCCAGGCTCGATGGAACGTGGGTAGGGCATCTGCATTCCCCTTGGGTTTTCAAGGCCAGTCGTTGGCTGAGTGGGATGCCGCGCATCAGGTGCATGGGCAATGCCGTGACAAAACTCTCGGCAGCCCTGCAACAACGACATCTCTGGGAGCCTTTCAAGGTGCGTTTGGTGCCCGCTCCAGGCGGGATCGAGATAGCTCCACAAGGCGGCTATGGAGACTTGAGGATTGATCCCGAGGGCAAGCTTCCTCCTAACTTTTGCATTCGGCCCCTTGCAGGCGAGTAGGGTTACTCATTGCTTGAGCCCCTACCACATGACTCAGCGTGATACCCCACACGGTTTAATCCCCGTCATCTGGGAGCCACCAATTGAGTCTGCCAGGTAGGACTTTCAATGCGGCTTTGGTAGCGCGCCGAACCTCGCCATCCACGTTCCAGGCAACGGGCTGGTGACTTTCCAGCTTAAGTTCATTCACTTGTATGTAGTGCATGAGTGGATGATGGATATGAGTGCCTCGGTGGAGGCGAGCGAAGAGTTGAGCCAGAGCCCATCGCCCTGCTTTTTTAACCAGGAGTAGATCCATCTTACCATCATCCATGCGCGCATTGGGAGCCACCCTCATACCCTTGCCGATGATCCTGCTATTGGTGGCCACGACAAGCGCATAATGATCCTCCGCTTTGGGCTGACCTTCGATCTCAAGTCGTGCTTGGAGGCTTCGTGCCTCCATGATTTCCAGCAGACCTGCTACATGGTAGCGACCTCTTCCCAGCCATCTCATAGCTTCGGCTCGCTCATTGCCTCTGGCCATCATTCCCCAGCCACAAAGATTGAAGGCATACTGCACCGAGCCATCCAATTCCGTCCTGATTAAGTCAATTTTCTTGGGTGAACCCTCCAGGATCGCTTGCATGGCTGCCTGCAGTTTGAGTAGCCCTAGGTCCTCCATGACTGAATTGCCTGTTCCACCTGGCAGGAGGGCGACATTTGAATCAGAGGGGGCCGATCGTCTCATGACTCCGTTGATCACCTCATGCATGGTGCCATCTCCACCAATGGCGCAAATAAGGGATGCAGGGTCTAGCGGTAAGGTTGCTGCCAGATCGATTGCTTGGCCTGGATGCTGGGTGGGGTGGATGGTTCCCTGAATGCCATGTTTACCGAAGAATGCTAGAGCGTCTCTGGCTAAGGTCAGGTTATCTCCGACACCACCCATAGGGTTGGTGATGAAATGGATGTGTTTGAGCGTGGACAAGAGATCGAAACTTAATCCAGCCCATCTCAGCTGCCAAGTCTGTTGAGTCTCGAGAGTGTTTTGAGGGTTGACTTGCTTTCAGGCTCCGTCACCTTTTTCTCATGAGCGATGTGAAAAAAGGGGGTGCCTTCAAGAAGGCCTTCATAGTCCTACTGCTACTTGGTTTGGCCGGTGGTGGGTGGTGGGCCTGGCAGCAGCCTGCCATCCGTCAGCAGGTAGAGGATTACCGATGGATTCATGACCATGCTCAGCCAGATCTCCATCAAGGGGTGGAATGGTGGGACGGAGAGATAGTCAAAGTGCTGGATGGCAACTGGGTTTATGTCAAAATCAAAGAGGGTTTTGTCTACGCTCTCAGGCTGCGAGGCCTTGAAGCCCCAACCCTGGCGATTCGTCTGAGTGATGATACTTTGACCCTGGGTCAAGAGGCCAAGACGTTTTTGGAAGAGCGTATCTTGAAAAATCCCGTGCGATTTCAGTCTATTGAAATGAGCGACATCCGATACGGGCATGGCTATGTGGAATGGCAGGGAGCCTCCATCATATTGCCAATGGTCGAGTCAGGCATGGCCCGACTCAAGCGATCAGAGATCACTCACTTCAGTCGTGAGACCATCCTTGAATTGTTTGCGGCCGAACGCCGTGCCAAGGAAGCGGGCAGGGGGGTGTGGAAAGAGGGACTGGATATCAACTGGACCGTGGGAGATTATGCTGAATCGAATGTGGTCCCAGGGGTCTGATGTGACTCTAATTTGCCGCAACAATTGGGCTTCCAGCTTGCCCGCCTGCTGGTCAATGGCTAACTTCACGTCATGAGCGTTGATGTCCCTCACTCTGGCACAGGCCCTTCAGGTATGCCTCCACTACCTCCTCGTGGTTATTATGTGCCTCAACCGCCTCCGCGTAGTCGAGGTGGGCTTTGGTTCCTGATCTTTATCCTGGCAGGGCTCCTCACCCTCAGTCTCCTAGCGCATATGGGCTCATGGGTGGACGGCGCTGCCGACGGGGCAAGCCTTTCAGGACTCAATCTCGAGGAACAGGTGCTTGAAGCCTCCTCAGCCGCTGAGAAAATCCTTGTGATCGATATCACCGGGATTATTTCCAGCCTGACCGTCGATCGATCCGGAGCAGGCATGGTGGATTGGGTTGATGAGCAACTTGACCGCGCTGCTTTGGATGGTCAAATCCGTGCTGTGCTGCTCAAAGTGGATTCTCCAGGGGGAGAAGTGTTGGCTTCAGACAGGATCTACGAGCGGATTCGGGCCTTTCAGGAGTCAACCGGTAAGCCAGTGGTTGCCAGTATGGGTGGCCTGGCTGCCAGTGGGGGGTATTATGTTTCGGCTCCGTGTCGATGGATTGTGGCTCATCCTCTGACCATTACCGGCAGCATTGGCGTGATCATGCATGGCTATCACTACCGCGATCTAATGGATAAAGTAGGTGTTCGCCCCAACGTGTTCAAAAGTGGGCGATACAAAGACATGCTCAGCGGAGAGAAACGCATGGAAGATATTTCTGCAGAAGAGAGGCAATTGGTTCAGGACATGGTC
>Ga0181565_10000099_pt1 | contig 53758 bp, 45 predicted proteins | sample 101ome_16_FD_129661 | JGI IMG/M metagenome (GOLD analysis project Ga0181565, IMG submission 129661) | Coastal salt marsh microbial communities from the Groves Creek Marsh, Skidaway Island, Georgia - 101401AT metaG (megahit assembly) | ecosystem: Environmental > Aquatic > Marine > Intertidal... | reverse complement strand
TTTAAGTGACCTAGTATCCTAACAAACAGGAGCTATTCCAAATTCAATGATAAGGTCATTTTTTTTTAAGCCTGTAGCCTCGATATCAATTGATAAGTATCTCATAAAAGTCCTTTAGTATAATTCATTATATATTGATCAAAACGCTTGGTTAAGTTTTATGGCAAACTTTACCTTTAAAAAAATTTTCTGGTTTCATATTTTTATTTAGTTATAATAGTTGTAACGATTCAGGAAGATTCGTTTATTGGCAGGATGCCAAAAAAGAGGGGCCTTATTGCAGGGGGCCCCTTTTTTATTTTTTAAGAAAGATATGATCATCTAAAATTTTTAAATTCTCTTCATTTGCCAGCTTAATTATTTCAAACTTCTTTTGTTTTAAGTTCGGTGAAAATACACCAAGGTCAGTCACTACGAAATCAATTACATTTTTTCCTGTCAGTGGTAATGAGCAACTTTTAACTAATTTAGTTTCACCACTTTTATTAAAATGATAGCTCATTATGACAACCATTTTTGGCCCATTAACAAGGTCCATTGCGCCGCCCATTCCTGTAATTTTTTTTCCTGGAATCGCCCAGTTTGCCAGATTTCCTTCAGCATCCACCTCCATTGCTCCAAGTACTGTCGCATCAACATGTCCTCCTCGAATCATGCCAAAACTCAAAGACGAGTTGAAAAAACTAGCGCCTTTGTGTACGTTTATGGTTTCTTTTCCAGCATTAATTAGTGTCGCACTAACTTCATTTTTATTTGGTCGGCCCTTGACGCCTAAAACACCATTTTCACTATGGATAACAAACTCCTTTGTCGTTGGAGATCTTTCGGCAACAATAGTGGGTAAACCTATACCAAGATTTATAATTGATTTATTTGGAATTAGTTTAATAACTTCATCCGCCATTTCATTTAAAGTCCAATTTTTCATTCACTGACCTTTAGATGCTCTATTGCGTTTTCGTAATTCTTACCTTCATAGATGTGTTGAACAAAAATACCTGGTAAGTGGATATTTTCAGGAGGTAATTCTCCAATTTTGACTAAATTCTCTACTTCAACGATGGTCGTCTTTGCTGCCATTGCCATGAGAGGAGAAAAATTTTGAGCTGTTTCTTTAAAATATAAATTGCCATATTCATCGCCAACTTCAGCCTTTATAATTGCAACATCTGCTGATAGAGATTCCTCTAAAATACAAGGTCGATCAAATAATTTCTCTTGTTTTCCTTCAGCAATAACTGTTCCATATCCTGTGGGAGTATAAAATGCTCTGATCCCTACACCTGCTGCCCTAATTCGTTCAATAAATGTTCCCTGCGGAATAAGGACGATATCAATTGTTTTTTCAATTATTTTTTTTTCTAAATCGGGGTTTCCTCCAACATAGCTGCACATTGCTGTTGATATCATATTTTTACGAAGCAATTTTACTAAGCCCTTTCCACTATTTCCAATATTGTTAGAAATTACAGTTAAATCTTTAATTGAAAAATTTGATATGATGTTAATTGAATTCTCTGGTATGCCACAAAGGCCAAACCCACCAGACATTATGCTAACACCTGAGTATACATAATCTTTCAACACTTCCTCAGGCATGTCGGTTTTTTTAGAGTACATTAGGATGTTCCTTCTATGAAAGTTGATAATTTTTTTAAATCGGATAACAACGTTTTTTTTGGTAAATTAATAATGGGGCAAAAAATCAATGTTCGGTTTTTGGTAACAATATTAATCCCTAGTTTTTTTAAGTCTTTCTGATTAATTTCTTTATTTAGGTCAATGCCATATAAAAATCCGGTACCTCTAAAACATTCAATATTTGATTTTTCAGACTTAAGCCATTCTTTAATTATTAATTGATTATTATCCATTCTATTAATGAAGCTTTTTGTTGAGGTGTAATTAAGAACTCCTTTTAGAGCGGAAAGCGAAATGGGGTGCGCATAATTAGTTAATCCGCTGATAAAGGAAGTATTACTAAATGGCTTAATTATTTCAGGGGAAAAATAAACTGCACCTAGTGGTGACATACCGTTGCTTATTGCTTTACCCATGCAGACAATGTCTGGTTTTATTTCATAGTGGTGAAAGCCAAAAGGCTTCCCTGTTCTGAAAAATCCGCAAACAACTTCATCAAATATTAATTTGATCCCATATTTTTTTTGTAAGTTTCTTAAACCTTTAATCCAAGCTTTAGGAAGAATGTAAACACCATTTTTTGCAGTTATGCTTTCAAGGCAAATACCAGCAATTTTTTTTGGCCCAATTTTTTTTACAGCTTCTAAAGTCTTAGAAAAATCAGGATCATCTTCTGGCTCAGGTATCCAACCGTGTCCATGTTTTGGTAGGTAGTGAACTTTTCTTCTCCAGTCACCGGTAATTTGAAGAGCTCCTAGAGTTGCACCATGATAACTTTTTTTTCTTGATAGGATGATAGATCGTTTTGAATGTTCTCTACATATCTTCAAGGCATGTTCTATGCTTTCAGAACCACTAAGGGTAAAGAAGATGTGCCCATCTAATCCTAATAAATTGAGTAATTTTTGTGCACATTCGGTTTGAATTTTTTGTTCAAATTTTGAAATACTAAGCAATGAATATTGAGTTTGCTTTTGAATTTGATTGATTATTGATTTATTGTTAAAGCCAAAAGAGCAGTGAAAGGAGAGTGAGGAAAAGTCGGTTAAATTACCTATTGATGTATGTAAAATATTTTCATTACGAAATTCATGAATGATAATTCTCTTTTCATTCTGAGGAAGCCACGGGTAGACGAGACTCTTTTTTTTGTTCATTTAATTTGTTTAACTCACTTTTTGGAAAGAATTATTGTTTAGTTTAAACCTGAAAGATTTAAAGTTTTTATCGTATTCGGAGCAACCTCTCCAAAAATAAATATCATTTTCAAGAAAGTTTATATACCCGCCACCGCATGTAGAACTAGGGTCTTGAGAGTTATTCTCAAAGTGTCCACAAATAGACTTTGGGAAGTTTTCATGGCCGTGGAGCAAATTTTCCATATCATTTGAACTTTGTATTTTTGATGCATTTTTTAATAAAATATTATATCGATCATGAGTTGTGCTACTTATAGAAGTTTTATTTTCAAATTTAGAAATTTTCTCACCAATACAGTGATTGGTGTGAAATATAAAGTCACCATCTGGTTTACAAGTGTCAATCTCAGATACCTTTTCTACAACTTTTGGAGAGATTTCCCACATTGAGCCATTACTTTTAGACGAAATTAGGTAATTATGCCCAGATGTGACGGGGGCGCTAGAAATGCATTTTACAAGCTCACTGTATGTCGTTGATTGAGATAGGCTTTTTCTAATGAGAGCAGGCCATATTAGGCTAGCATGCGCATTTTTCGTGTTCAAATTATTAACACCAACGAGAAGGCCTTTTGAGCTTATTCCCATCATCCCCAGGCAACCAACAAGTGAGAAGTAAAGTTGTCCTGGAACCTCATCATTTCCTGGAATGTTAATTAGGCAAACATAATTTTTTGCACTCCTATGCATGTCCCAAGTTTGACCACTTATTGAAAAATCCTTTCCTATGACTTGAATGGTACTACAACCTTCATCATTTAAATTTATGTCTCTAAAATCAGTATAGTTATTTAAAATAACTAGGTCTTGTAGACTGACTCCTGAACCTTGAGAAATTCCTCTAAGTTCATCATAAAGATCGGTAGAAAAATTTTGAGTAATTTTTAGTTGATGATCGGATAGGTTTTTTAAGTGCTTTTCTAGGTCAGGATTTTTTTCTATTAAGAGATTTCTTCTAATTTGAGAAAGTTCTCTGATACCTTCTTTAAAAGATTCACCATGAATTAAACCATTTTCAAATGAAGTTGCGTTTAAGGAATAAGTAATTATTGGAAAGTTTTGATCTGTATTCATTTTACTTCCTAGACGTTTTTGAACTTGCCTAATTCATCCATTTTCTCAATTGAGAGGTTGATGATGTTTCTTCCCTCTATCTTCGAGATAAATTGATTGTAAATTATTGGCAGTTGCCCGTAAAAGTTTGCCGTGCCATTGTTGATCTGGGAGCATTGCAGATCATATTGTTGAAACAGACCAGTTAAGAATTGGTTGAGTGTTTCTTGTGCTGATTTATAATTTTCTGTTGAAAAGTTGTTTAGTTCATTTACAGCATGGCTTATCGAATGTTCATCACCATCCCATGTGCTTATTAGCATGAGTGGTTTTTCTAAAAAATATTTTTTATTAATATGAACTATTCCTATTTGACCACCTAGGTAATTCATAATTGCATCTGGCTGTTCTGATAGTTTTTCAGATGCATAAAAGCTGTCTGAGTATCGATAAAACTTTGAAGCGGTTTCATTAAAAATGAGTGGTGTCTCGTATTTGATTGTTAATTCTCTTAATTCTTCTAGAAAGTTTAGAGGAACTTGATCCATAAACTTTTGGCGGATCGGCTCAAGAAAGACCCCTAAATATTTATTTCTATTTAGTAATTCTTCAATTTGGGAGAGAATATTTTTATAATTTTTTGGGGTTGGATGATCGAGTTTATCAACACTAAAAAATGGTTCTTGGTCATTTGATAATGTTCTTGCACAAAAAGACCCAATTCCAAAAAAATGTCCTTTGAATGTAAGAAAACGGTGTGATTTACGATCAGTGGTCCAGATAGATTTGACAATCTTATCAACAGCCTCTGATTGGCCGGAGGTGCTATATCCTTGCCTTAACCCCTCTGGAGCTAAGTTCAAAATCTTATCAATGTTTTCAAGAAACTCTTTACCGACAAAATTACTAAGACAAATCTTGTTTACTGTCATAGAGAGCTTTTTTCTGTCGATTGAAAAGTTTGCCTTTGAGTTTGCTAGGTAACTGTAGTTTTCTGATATATTTCTTAATGTGTTAGTATAGTCAATTTTGTAATGAATTACATCATTAAACTCTAAGTCATCTTGGTAATCATTTTTGATGTATTTATATTCAAAAGCTCCTAGAGATAGATTGATTTCAAACATTTTTGATGCGTGAACTTGACGATTCCTTCCTGTGAAAACTCGTACTCCCTTTTCTAGACCTAATATAATAGATAGATATTTTAAATTCCTGCCCATTTCTCTTCCTTTCATTTCTGGGAGGATCGTTGTATCTGCAGTGTAAAGAGCCTTTGGGTTGTTGAAGTCCTCGTGGTCTGATAAGCCTTTTTCATTCCCAAATAAATGAATCGGTCCAGAGAAATTAATTCCAACAAGCGCTTTGTTTTTCAATATGCCAACTGCAACTGAATTTTGGTTTTCGATAATTTTTTTGAAAGTTTCAATTGGTGTTTGCCTGTTTGCTTCATAGACTTGTTTTTGAATAGAAACGATTTCATGAGAATATTTTTCAAAGTTTCCTTTGTTAAAAATTATTAACTCCTCATCCTCTTTAAAGTTAAAAAGAGAAACAAGTTTTTCTCGTTCAGGATACTTTTCTTTTAACACCGCAGTTACCAGTGTCTCTTGCCATTTATACAAATTATCAATTTTTTGAAGCTCTCTTTTACTATCAAAAGGGATTGGAAGAGGCTCTTGATTTGTTTGTTCAAATACTTCTTTTGTTATCAAGCTTAAGTGATCAAATAAATAGTCGATGTCTTGGTTTGTAAAAGCTGTATTGAGTCTGAATCTTAATGTTTCTTCTCCAGCAGGGTAGTAAAGTAGTCCGAACTTAAACCTTTTAGCAATGATTTCACTTACTTTTGAAGATTCATTAACATCAACAGCAAATGCCAATCCTAAACCTCTTGGGTTTGAATAATGGTGAGAGTTTGCTGATACTAATTTTTCGAGTCGCATTCTCCAGTGATTTTCTATTCTTTGAATAACTGCTTTACTTTGATTTAATGCATTTGCATGAATTGCGCCCCTAAAAAAACTTGTTACAGAATATTCTTCATGAGTTTTTTCATCGCAATGTGAAATAACAAGGCCCACTTGTGCTTTTTTTGCACATACAACGTAATCGGGGTAGATCTCTTCATCGAGTGAATTTCTTAAGTTAAATTGTTTATGCCAAAAAAATGATCTACCTAAGTGGTAACCGGTTTGAACTTCATCAAAAATAACGGGAACATCAAAGGCTTTAGCAAGGCTAAGTAACCCACAATAAAATCGATCAGTTGCATATTGATCTCCACCCTCACATTGCATGGGTTCAATAATAACGGCAAAAATACTTTTCGTTTGTAGTTCTGTTCTCGCTTTAAGGAGGATCTCAATTTCTCTTTTGAAAACTTCATCCTTTTTGGCAATTTCATTTGTTTTTTCGTCAATCTTAAAATCGATTTTTTTAGCCGATTCCCATAATGAAGGCCATGCACTGTTATATTCCACCTTAATTTCATCGTTCGTTAATTTGGGAAAAGGGAGAAATGTTGTCTTGTAGTCATCCCATTCAAATGGTTCTCGTTTAGATTTATTCCAAGTGGATGACAAGGAAATTTGCATTCGGCCATGGAAGCTTCCTTCAAAAGCGAGAACTTTTTTTGCTTCTTTATTTACTCTTCTATTAAAGCAATAACCTAGAGCAATTTCATTTGCTTCCGCCCCACTGTGGCATAGTGTGGTTGCTAGATGTGGCCAGCATAACTCCCTTTTTAGTAATCTCTCAAAACTTTCTCGTTGAGTATTTATTCGATCGGATGTGGTAATTTGAGTCCACGATTCGGGATGATAAGCGGAACCGAAAAATGCGATAGGGTTAAATCCTAGTCCCAGAGTTGCAATCTGGCTGGCTGCATCTAGCATAAAATGGGTCTCACCATTGGGGGCCTCTATTCCCATATAGGCTCCCACAGAATTTTCTAATTTGGTAATGTATTCTTTTTTCTCAGGCGGAATGATGTTTTTTGAATAGAAGTTGTTAAGGATCTCTAGTCCATGTTTTTTACTTTCTTCGTTAATAATTAAGTTCGTACTCATTTCATAGTCTCCTAATGATTTATCCTATCAAGTAGGTAATTTTTAAATGATATATTTGTTGTTTCCAATAATTTAGGGAAGAGTGAAATTTTTGTTAATCCTGGAAATGTGTTTATTTCATTTAGGTATAGTTGGCCATTTTCAAGCAAGAAGTAATCTATACGTGATAAGTCTTTTAGGTTTATTGCCTTAAAAATTTGTGACGAATATTCATGAATTAAGTCTTTTGTTTCCTTACTTATGGATGGTGAAAGTGTCGTTGTTGCGGGTGAGTTGCTAGAATACTTCGCATCAAAGCTATAAAATGAATTCTGGTGAAGTATTTCTCCTGGATGACTGATGAAAATTTCATTTTGATATTCAAAAACGGCAACTTCAATCTCTCGAGCCTTAACTTCTTTTTCAACTAGGGTGTAGGGCCCAAACTTCATTGCCTCCGCCACAGAGGATGTAAAACTTGCTTCATCATCTACAGGGTAGCAGCCGATAGATGATCCTTGCGAACTAGCCTTGATAAAGACATTTTTTCCAAGCTCTTTGTATTTTAAGGCCATCGACTCTGAGGTGTCAGCAGGAGTAATTATTTTATAAGGAGTAGTGGGAATTCCAATTTTTTCTATCCACAATTTGGTAGAGATTTTATTGAAGCAGATCTTTGATGTCTCTGAATTGTTACCAAGATAGGGAATTTTGTAATACTCAAGGATCGGTTGAATATCTCCACTTTCCCCCGGAGCTCCGTGGATACACGGGATGCAATAATCTATTTTTATATTAATGTTGCCCTTTTGGATTGAGCCCTCTGCGAATGTGATTTTATCACTCTCAGAAAAAATTTTTTGATCAATGCTGTTACTCAGAAAAAGCTCTCCAGAGACACTGAAAAAACAGGTAATTATTCTGAGGTCTTTAATTTCTGCCAAGCACTCAATAATATAGGATGATGATAGGATAGAAATATCGGATTCTTCTTGCCCACCATATAAGAGTAAAACAGATTTTTTCATCTTTAACCAAGACTCCTTTCTATCATTTATAGCCACTTATGATTCAATTTCTCTTGCTTTTTCGCAGTGTGCCTAAGTGGTTGAAATTTCATGAGATTTTTTATCAGTATAATATCATAATTGCACCTAAATTTTCACAGAAGTTAAGTTTCTTTGACTTATATTTAGACCTCATGTTAGATTTTTCGCTGATTTTAACTTGGGGATTATTTGTGGAATATTCGACTAATTTCAACTTTGTAGATGGCAGCATTTTGAATGATGTAAACTTTGATGAAGAGGGCAAGGTAAATTTCAGTCGAAGAGAGTATGGTAAATCCATTTATAGACTTGCAAAACTTTATTATGACAAGTCGGATCTAAATAAGGCATTTAATCTTTTTAACGAAGCTCTAACTTGTTGCGAGCTGCCAAGAGATTGTTTTGTCGCGTTTAAGATTTATGGTTTTTTGATTCGAATATCATCTGAGTCACTGCGAAATGATCATGCTAATTCTTATATCGGGCAAGCTCAAAAGCTTGTTGATAAAATGTCAGTTGACCTACCAACGTTGACAAGTGAGTTCTTTTACAACTCTGGTGTTGTAAAAAACTATTTAAGCGATTTTTCCGGTGCTAAAAAAGACTTCGAGCTGGCGCTTTCTCAAGCTGTAAAAGAATCAGAGCCTGAATTGCAGGCAAAGATTTTGTTATCACTTGCAAATAATAATTACAATTTAGGCCTTGTGAAGGATGCACTTTCACAGCTTAATAAACTTGAGGAACTTCTCCATATTGTCTCAAAGAACTATCTCCGAGGAGCGATGTATCTTTTTTGGGCCAAGATTCTTTTGGAACAAAATAGATGTGATGAATCTTTAGTGAAAATAAATAAAGCAATTGCCCAACTGAAAGAGAAAAAGTGCTGGAACCTATATGGACATGCTCTTCTTCGTAAAGGTCAAATTTACAAAAAGTTAGGTGATTATGAAAAGTCTCTTGTTTATTTTAACCTTTCAAGTGACTTTACTGATTCAATTCAGTTTAGAAGACTGACGAAGATGATCACAAACGAAATTAATGAAGTAAATGATTCGTCAATTGATATTTACCTCGATCGCGCTAATAGAAAGGTTGTCGAAAAAACTCTTGGAACAATTGATTTTAAGCACCGTTTTGTTTTGTTAGAAATTTTATTTTTACTTGCGCGAAACACTGGTTCCTATTACGACAAGGAACAGTTAGCCAAGTCAATCTGGAAGGACGAGTATAACCCACTAATTCATGACAAGTTAATTTATACCAGTGTTTCTCGGTTGCGGAAGCTAATTGAACCAAAGAGCGCTGGGGATAAAAGGAAGTATATTATTCGTGGAAAAGATGGTTATACATTTAATCCCAGGACAAAAATACGCTTTCAAAATAGTGGTAGTTCTAGGACTGAAGCAGCTATCGCAAATATTGAATTGATCTCACCTGTATAATGAAAAATCCTCTTTGGTTTTTTATTTTAATCCTATTAACTCAAGCATCTTATGGAGTTAGTGACTCAGCTTATTTTAAGGTTGGGGAGAATATTTACTTTAAATCAGATGTGAGGGTTTTAAAGAAGAAGGTTGAGCAGGTAGAATGTTTGTTTGGGGAGACCCTCGTGTCTGAATTGAGTAAAAAAGTAAGCTTGCCGGAGGCAGAGGTTTTGCTTTTTAGACTTAAGTTATTCAGATATGTTGAGGAGATGAGCTTTAGTATAGACGACTCTAAATTAGCTAAAACTCTCAAAGGTAGTTTGAAAAGATGTTTTTCCGACAAAAGTGTAATTCAAAAAGACTCTATTCTTAAATCAGCTATTGTTTCGGAGATTTACTTTCAAGAATACCTATTGGGTTCATCCGCCAACACGGAGAAAGTGTCCGCTTTTCGTCGAATGAAGCGGTTGCTGGACAAACGAATCCCCCATTTCATCTATGAGCAAGAATAATTTTTCTTACTTCGTCTTTAACGAAATTAATCACGCTTATTTAGAGTCAATTATTTTTCTGGATCAGGCGTATATGGATCGTTGTTGGGAAATGAAGACGTGGAGTAGTGTAATTAGTCTTGATAGTTCACGTGTGCTGCTTTGTACCTTTAAGGGTGAAGTCGTGGGATTTGCTTTGTTTTCTCTTGACCCGTTTTGTGAATGTCCGCACTTGCTCAAAGTTGCAGTCCGACCTTCTTTTCGACGCATGGGAGTTGCTCAAGGTATAATGCGACATGCTACCTTTTTTTTCTCCCTCTATGGTTCAACAAGGATCATTTTGGATGTCGACACAAAAAATACACCAGCAATTAACTTATACAAATCACTGGGTTTTGAAGTCATTCACTTGCGTAAGAGATATTATTCAGATGGTGCGGACTCTTTCTTGTTAGGATTATCGATCTGATAAAAGAAAACTTAAATGCTTGATTTTTTTTAGGTTATTTGTTATTCATTTAATTGGAGCTCGCAGTGTGCAGGTTCCACCCGTAGTATAACAACTGTATTTAGGGAGGCTAATTAAGCCGCCCTTTTTTTTTATTATGGCCATAATTTTTAACGAATATTCTAAAAAAAGCTCTATTGAGGAGAAGTTTGAAGCTTTGTGTGAGAAGCTCCTTCCTCCACTAGGATATGGTGTATATGACCTTCGATATCTTTCAGGGAGCGCTACTTTACGTGTTTTCTTGACTAAAAATGATAGCGTTAATGGAATTGATTTAAATGACTGTATTAAAGTCGATAAAATGATAACACCATATATTGAAGAAGAATCATGGATTCCTGAAAACTTTGTGTTAGAGGTTTCATCGCCAGGGGTTTATAGGGATATTCGGGGTTTAGATCAGCTTAAGTTTAGTGTAGGGGAACTGATAAAGTTAAAGTTTAACTCCAAAGCAGAGGAAAAAGAGCTGAAAAACCAAGTTAAAATAGCGACACTGGTTGAGTTTGATGACACGGGAATGATTGTGTTGCTTGAAGATAACAATAAAAAAATAACAATTAAATATGAAATGATTAAATCCGTTAATGCGGAATTGAAAATTTAACTGAGGTGATTATGTTTTCAGAATTAAGTAGAGTTATTGAAGCATTGGGAAAAGAAAGAGGAGTTGAGCGGAATGTCGTTGTTAACGCCATCGAACAGGCTTTTCTTGTTACGGCTAGAAAAAAATACGGTATTCAAGGTGAATATGAAACGAGATATAACGAGCAAGACGATGATATTGAAATTTATCAATATAAGAATGTAGTCGAAGTTGTAAGAGACTCGATTCTTGAAATTTCAACAGAAGATGCAAAGGAACTTGATCCAGAGGCAGAAATTGGTGATCAGCTTGGTGTTCGTATTGAGAACCCTCACTTTACCAGAGTTGATGTACAAACTGCTAAACAAATTATTTTTCAGAAAGTCAGAGATGCAGAAAGAGAAATCCTTTTTAGTGAATTTAAACATCGTGAAGATGAGCTTGTGACTGGAATCGCACGTCGTTATGAGCGTGGAAACATAATGGTTGATCTTGGGAAGGCAGAGGCAATCCTTCCTCGAAGAGAAATTATCCCTGGAGAAAACTTTAAGCCAGGTGATCGAATCCAAGCGTATCTTAACGAAGTTGTTATGACCAACAGAGGTCCAGAAATTAGGCTTTCTAGAACCAGCCCAATGTTTCTTGTAAAATTATTTGAAATTGAAGTGCCAGAGATTGCTGATGGAACGATCGAAATTAAATCAGCTGCCAGAGAGCCAGGACATAGAGCAAAAATTGCTGTACTTTCAGCTGACAAAGATATCGATCCGGTTGGGGCTTGCGTTGGAATGAAAGGTTCTCGGGTTCAAAACATTGTCAATGAATTGCAAGGTGAGAAAATTGATATCGTTCGTTGGATTGATGACCTCGGCGTATTCAGTCGCTCTGCTTTAGCTCCTGCAGAAATTTCAAATATTATGATTGATGACGCAGATAGAAGTATGGACGTGGTTGTTGAGGATGATCAACTTGCCCTTGCAATCGGTCGACGGGGACAAAATGTTAGATTAGCAGCGATGCTTACTGGATATAATATCAATATAATTTCAAAAGCGAAGCTCCAAGAGAGATTAACAAAAGCTGCCGAAAATTTATTACAGCTTGATGGTATTACTGATCCATATGCTCAGATGCTTGTTCAGGTTGGTGTGATGAACGTTGGGGACTTTATCTCTATATCAGCAGAGGATGTAGCCCAAACATTAAGTATCGAGGTTAGCGATGCGCAATCTCTAATCGATAAAGCGACAGCAATGGTTGAAGAAGGAACTGTTAAAGTTGCAACAGATGAAGATGAAGATTTTGTTAGTGCAACAGCAACCCCTGCTTACAGTGGAATTCTTGATAACAATTCTGATTCGTCTGATGCTAATGAAGCTGAGAAATTTTCAGAGGCAGAAAAGCGTTTAAGAGAAGAATTAGCAGCATTTAAAATAAAATAATTGCTTGGAGTAATTGATGGCAAAAAAAGTATTTGAATTGGCCAAAGAACTTGATGTTAACTCTTTAGAGTTAGTAGAAAAACTTAAAGACTTAGGTTTTTCTGTGCGAAATCATATGAGTTCATTATCAGATGATGATTTAGTTAAATTTGGTGAGCTCACCAAGACTGATGAGTCTTCTAAAAAAACGAAGAAAAAGTCGACAAAGAAAAAAGCGGCTAAGAAAAAGACTACTAAAAAAACGGTGAAAAAAGCGAGCACTGATAAAGTGACAACCGTCAAGGCAGCAGCTCCTAGCGAATCAGCCGATGAGTCATCAGAAGATAAGCCAAAAAAGAAAGTTACAGTTCGTAAAAAAGCAGTAATTCGTAAAAAAGCAAAGTCCTTGTCAAATGAGTCTGCTGAGGAAACTACTGCAGCTCATGCAGCAGTTGAGAGTGCTCCGACTAAGACGATAGAGACAGCCGTCGAAGCACCTGTTTTGAATGAGCAGCCCGAGGAAGTCGTTAAAGCAGAAGGCTCCGGTGAAGAAAAAATTAATACGGAAAGTGATGGTCATGTTGTTGAGTCATCTCCTGAAAATGATAAAAAAACATTTGGCTTAAATATTGTGTCGCGGCCCGAACCGACAAAAACAGAAGAGCCAGTCAAAGATGAAACTGTCGCTCAAGTTGAAGAAGTTGAGGAGAAGAAGGAAGAAGTTGTCGAAAAACCTCGCTTCGGTGGGTTGCGTGTTGTTGCAATGCCATCAAAAAGTGATCTCGAAAAGCAAGCTCGCGAAAAGGAAGAGCAGTCACAAAGCAATGGTGGAACTAATACCAATGAGAGTGATGAAGATAAAGGTGATGCTAAGGGCGGGACTTATAAAAAGCGGCTCGGTGGTTTAGCGTCGATGATTTCTGGGAAAAAACCTGTTGTAAATAGATCCTTGAAACTAAATGAGCAAAGAGCCGATAATGAGTTAAAGTCCTATTCGACCCTAAGTTCTTTAGGTAAACCAATTTATACCTCAGTAAAGAAGAAAAAGAATTACACTGGACCGAGCGCTTCTACTCAAATCACAGAAATGAAGTCCTCAAAAAGAGTTGTCAATCTGCATGACGGTTGTACAGCTGATTTGTTGGCCCAAAAATTGAGTCAAAAATTTAAGAACTTGGCGGATGCTTGTTTAGAGATCAATCTTTTGATTAAGCCAAATGATTATATCGGGATAAACCTTGCTACAGAAATTGCTGCTCTTTACGATTATAGAGTCGAAAATAAAGCATTTAATGAGGATGAAGTACTTGGTAAGCAATCTTTAACTTCAGAAGAAAAAGACAAGCTGCCTCTTCGTAACCCAATTATTACAATCATGGGCCACGTCGATCATGGTAAAACAACGTTGCTTGACTACATTAGGGATGCAAAGGTAGCACAAGGTGAAGCAGGTGGTATCACCCAACACATCGGTGCCTACAGTGTTGATGTGAAAAATAGTACTCTTACATTTCTAGACACTCCAGGCCACGCGGCATTTGCTTCAATGAGGCAAAGAGGGGCAGATGTAACAGATATCGTTATTTTAGTTGTTGCAGCTGATGACGGTGTTATGCCACAAACCAAAGAATCAATCAGATTTTGCCAGCAAGCAGATAAACCTATCATCATTGCAGTCAACAAAATGGATAAAGAAGCGGCTAAACCTGATCGAGTTAAGCAGGAATTAACGGAATTTGAACTAACTCCAGAGGAATGGGGAGGAGATACCCAGTTTTGTCATATTTCAGCGTTAAATGGTGATGGAGTTGATGAATTACTCGAGTCGGTAGCATTACAAGCAGAAATGATGGATCTTCGAGCGACTCCTAAAGGAAAAGCAGAAGGTGTGGTAATTGAGTCTAAGATTGAGCAAGGAAGAGGTCCTGTAGCAACCGTCTTAGTTCAAACAGGAACCCTTAAAAAGGGTGATAGTTTAGTTGTTGGCGAGTCTTTTGGACGTGCTAGAAGTTTGATGTCTTCTTTTGGTGAGGATCTTCAAAAAGCGGGGCCGTCAACGCCAGTACAAATATTAGGTTTAGATAATCCTCCAAATCCGGGAGATATTCTCAACGTAGTCAAGAACGAAAGAGAAGCAAAGAAAATTGTTGCAAACAGAGTAAATGAGCGTAAGAAACTTGAGAGTGCTCCTGTTAAGAAAAAAGTATCCCTCGAAGATTTCTTTGGAACAAGTGCAGCTGATAGCGGAGAGGTGAAAACACTTAACCTAATTGTCAGAGCAGATGTTCAAGGTTCATTTGAAGCGATTAAACAATCTTTAACAAATCTGACGAATTCTGAAGTAGAAATTAAAGTTATCGGTGGTGGTGTTGGAGCGATCAATGACAACGATGTTAATCTTGCCATCGAAGCAGGAGCCTTCATTCTTGGTTTTAACATGAGACCTATAAATACAGCGCGAAGACTTGCCGAAAACCGCGGTGTTGACGTTAAAACATATTCGATTATTTATGAATTAATAAATGATGTTAAGTTGGCAATGGAAGGTTTACTTGAGCCAGAGTTTGAGGAAGAGTTTATCGGAAGGGCTGAAGTTAGAGATATCTTTAGTGTGCCAAAAGTCGGAGTTATTGCAGGGTCGTATGTAGTTGACGGTCGAATAGCTGCTGGATGTAGTATCCGTCTTCTTAGATCTGGTAAGATTGTATTTGATGGAAAAATGTCTTCTCTAAAGCGATTTAAAGATGATGTAAAAGAAGTCAAATACGGCCTGGAGTGTGGTATTGGTCTTGAAAACTTTAATGACATCAAAGACGGAGATATCTTCGAAGCTTACATGATCGTTGAAAAGAAACGTACTCTAGAAGACGTTGAGAAAAAGGATGAGCAGGCAAGTTCGTCTGAAGCAAGCCTTTAATTGAAGAGTATTTTATTATGAGTGGTGATTTTAGAAAGATAAAAACAGAAGAGAGGATACAGCAAATTGTAAATACTTTTCTTAAAACCTTGAGTGATTCAAGACTTCAATTCTTAACGATTACTAAGGTAGAGCTTACTAATGATTTCTCCAGGGCGAAAATTTTTTGGGATACATATGATTCTAACAAAAAGGCTGAGATTAAAGATGCTCTAGGACGGGTAAAAGGCAAGATTAGAACACAACTTTCTGTTCAGTTAAAAATGCGACAAGCTCCTGAAATTTCAATTGTTTATGATAGTCAATATGAGGAAGAGCAAAAAATTGATGAAATTTTGGAGAGTGAAAAAAAGTCCGGTCGGTTTTAGTAATTTCTGATGGCAAAAAAAAATATTGAGTGTAATATTCCGCCTCGTATCTTTCTCGTTTATAAGCCACGAGGATTGCACTCCGGCGACGTTCTTAAGCATTTTAAGTACAATTTACCTAGAGGGTACGGGAAGATTGGGCACTTAGGCACCCTAGATCCATTTGCTGAGGGGTTGTTGCTTATTGCAGTTGCACAAGCAGCTCGTTTAAGTTTCTTATTTGAAGATCTTTTAACTAAAACATATCTAGCGCGTGGAGTTTTTAATTTAGAGAGCACCACCGGTGATAGTGACGGTATTATTACTAAAAGTATCAGCTCAGTTAGCATAAAGCCTGATGAGTTCATAAAGCAATCATTGTCTCTTGTTGGTACATATTACCAATCTCCACCACATTTCTCTGCAGCAAAGCACGAGGGAAAAGCGTTATATAAGTACGCTAGAGAAGGTGTCTTAATTGATAAGCCGCCTGTAAAGCGCGTCATATACGGCCTCAGTGAATTTGACTTTATAGAAAATGATCGATGCTTTTTTAAAGCTGAAGTATCAAGTGGTACCTATATTCGCACCCTATTTGAAGACATGGCAAAGCTCACCAAAACTGTTGGACACTTAGATTATCTTCAGCGGTTAAAGATTGGAGAGATTACCTGTGAAAACTCTCTCCGTAATGATAAGTGGCCAAAACGTGGAGAGGAGTTTGATCTTATTGAAAACTCTATTTGCCCAAGTGTTTTCTTTAATTTTGATAGGCTCGTAGCTGATGATGCTCTGCTAGGTCGTATAGAAAATGGACAACGCATCGCTTTTAGTGATGTTGAATTAGCTGACAAAACTGAAGGTAATTATCTATGGGTATTTTCCAAAGAGCAAAAAATCCGTGGTCTTCTGCAAGTGAATGAGGGCATTCTTAGGCCGAGGGTTATTTTTCCTAAAATTATTGAAAATATTTAATTCAAAAAGAAGGATAGATCTGCTAGATTGTTGAAATCAAAACGATTTTAGGAGTTAGATTTGAATATTCAATTTGCAACGATGATGATCGCCATCGTAATGGCCTCCGGTCTTGTGGTAACTGTTGTGGCACTTAACTTTGTAATTGGTGGTGGTGAGTTCTTTTTTGGCCGTCCAAGGTTAGATTTCTTAAGGTCAAGAAAAGGAGCTAATGGTTTCGCGTTTGGTTTAAGGTGGAATCATGTAAAAGAGCCTGTTAAGTTCGATAGAATTAAAATTGCTTTGTATAATCCATTTGGTAGTCCTTCTCAGTTGGAAATTCAGTCAAAGTATTCTGGTGGCAATACAAACTTTGCAGAAGATTTGGATCTAGGCCCTAATATGGGAAGGTTAATTAAAACAATTTCTGGCGCAGAGAAAATGGACGCCTCGGTCATGATAGAAGTAAGTAGTAGCGTTGACGGTATTTCTCATCAATACACAATGGGGGTTGATAAATTCCTTAAAAAGTTGGGAATGGCGCCTTATTCCGTTCTTGAGTATAATGATAAATTTGAGAGGAAAAGCTCAAAAGTTTTATATCCAACAGTGAAAAAATCATTTGTCGCAGAGCCACTCCCTGAAAATGCGTCAAAGAAATTAAAAATCTCTGTTAATCCTGAGTTTGCTGGTGAATTTTCTGGAGCAGCTGGTGGAGATGCTGGAGAAACTGTTGCAAACTTTGATGTCAAAAAAGTTTGGATTGAGCCAGGATGCATTGTTTGTGATGCGTGTGAGACGATTATCCCAGAAGTTTTTGATGTGCAGGACGCAACGTGTGTTATCAGAGCGGGAGCTCCTTTAACTGACGGCTTAAGAATTCAAGAAGCAGCTGAAGCCTGTCCGGTGGAAGTAATCAAGTTTGAAAAATAATCATTACTGTTCGTATTAAAAAAAAAGCCTGCTTATCGCAGGCTTTTTTTGTTTTGATTTTCTAATACTGATCCATTAGTTGCTCAACAAAATTATATTCACTTGAATTTTGCGAGGGAAGCTTTTTAATTCGAGTTTTGTACGATTCAGCTTTTTGTTCAAGTGTGCCTTGAGCCTTAAGAGCGAGAATCAGGTTGCTTTTTTCCCATAAAAGATCATAGTCTTTACAAACCTCATCGGTAGTAGTGCTCATATTTCTAGCATCCTTACACTCAACCTTTTTTTCATATAGCTCTAGTTTGTTGGCAAATAACTCAATAATCTTCTCGAGGCCTAGGGTTTGGGCATTCATGAGCGCCATGGCCAGTTGAGGATTTTTGACCATTTGCATGTATTCAAGGAGTGTTTTCGGATCTGGTTTTCCTGTAAAGTACTCAATGATCGCAGTCATTAAACTATTTTCAAGCTCAAAGAAAGCCTTTTCTTCATCTGTCAGCGTATCAGGAGTTTCTCTCGTTAACTTATTATCTAGTACAACTTTCGCTAGGTCTGCAGATATTTCTTTAAGTTCTATAGCATTTTGCATAACACTGATCATTGTATAAGCAATTTGGTTTTGTTCTCCTGCGACAAATTTTTCTGAACCATCTACGAATACTAAAGCGTCACTTGAAACATTTTCTGAAACATATGACTTTTTATACACACTTATTAACTCTCTAATTTGTTTCGTGTGATCTCTTAAATTAGGGTCAGTCGTTTTATTAGACTTATAGATATTTTTTAAGATCAGTTCATTTAGGTTAACTCCAGAATAAGGTGGAAACCCAAACACTAAGGTTGGAAACCACGTTGGTCTACCTGGCAAGTACTCATCTTGATCAAGTGAATAAGAGATTTCAAGGTCATTTCCTGCTACGTCCTTAAACTTGTTTGGTTTTGGCAATGGCTCTCCTAGAGTAAGGTGAGCAATGTAGCCAAAAAGATCGCTTCCAAATTCAGGGTGCTCTATAAAAGATAATGGAGAAAGGTCAGCTGTTTGATCACTACCGCTCATTTTTCCGAATAACATTTTGATGGCCAATAGTTTATCTGCCCATATCCCACGAACATCGATATCATATTGACTTCGTATTAATGAATGAGAGCCACTTAGATCATTTAAAAGCTTTCCGCCTTCTGCAATGATACTCTCTCCTGTTTCTAGTGCTTTTTTGATATCTGGGTGAAAACAACTTGTGATGATGTTTTCACTACTTTGGTACTTCACTTTTTCATATAGATCTGTGAATTTCTTTAAGGTTTTTTCACTTCCATTATCAACCACACATGTTAAGTCTGGAGTGTTAATAATCTCTGTGAAAAAGTTTCCAGCTTTTATCGTAGCTCTGTAAACATCATTTATAGCAACACAAATAGGGTATTGCTCAGGACATTTCCCATTAAGAACTTCTTGGCCGAAAATACTTCTGTAAAGATTGTATTTATCTAGTGAATCTCTAATGTTTTTCATCGAGTAATATTTGTACTGAATATATCTTGGTAAGTGATAACTTTTAAAGTTCTCTCTTTTGTCCCTTAGGTTTGCTGCAAGGTAGCTGTTTTTGTAATTTCTAATATAGTGTTCGACAATTTCTTCGTTTGTAGACCCTTCATCAAAACGGTTACATTCAAGCGAACCACCCGCATTTTCATCAGTACAAAATTGATAAACTTTTCTATCGAGCTCATTAATTAAATCATTACCTTGAACTTTTTGTATTGAGCCATCTTTCATTTCAATTTCATTAGCGTATCCAAATCTTAAGGCAGCAATGTCGTATTTGCCTAAAACAGGAAGTTCATTTAATTCACTAGCTCCGTAATCCATAATTGAGCTGTATTTAGGAGTTAAGTGTTTTGACCCTTCAGGAAGTTCAGATGATTTGTAAAAATTATTCTTGTCATAAGAACCCTTAAAATTATGTCGTAAGCCTAGATTGTGACCTAACTCATGAGCGAGGGTCGTTTTGTAAGCATGCGTAATGATGATTTTAATTGCTTTTTCTTTTTGCGTGCTGTTTAATTTTTCCCACTCAAGTAAATGCCCATTGTTTTTAACAATACCAGCGATGCTTTTTATTTCAGGTATAATCACCTTTCCTAGAGCATTGTAGTTCATTGCCTCTTCGTGAAAAGCATTGTTTTTTGCATAGTGATCAAGTGTTTTTTCAAACAAAGTTGTTTCTTTTTCGAGGTTTGAAAAATCGCCCGCGTGTATTCTTCCAAACATTTGATCCAAGTTGTTTCTATTAGCAACAATTGGCATATAGTCTTTTTGGTGGATCTTCAATTCCGTATTTAGTTGTTGCGTATGAAAATGCCCTTCATGGTGGCCATGCTCAGAAAGCTTTTCTTGTGCTTGCGCGCTTATTTCTGTCGCTCTAGAGATACTTTTCGTAAATGAAATTAAGTTTGTTTTACTACTTGGTCTTTCAGATGCTTCTGCCTTAGCTTTTATTTTTGTTGTCCCCGCGACTGTGGGATTTTGCTTGTCTAGCGAAATAGGCTGCTCTTTTGCCATTTGCTCCATAAACTTATAGGTTCTTCTTGTTCCTGTTCTTAATACACCAAGGTACATATTGGTATGTGCTTGTAGAATTTCTCCTGTCCTAGGGTTAGATGCACTTGGGCCATAACCTAACAGTCCATTTGCGAGAGGGTCAGTGATTAAAACAAGGCTATTGTTTCTTAAATCTCCTGGGAATATCTTGGATGGTTTTTCTAATTCAATTTTTAACTTTGTGTTGGCCTGGTTAAGAGAATTGTTTAATTTCTTAACAACCTCATGAGTTGCATCAAGTATGTATTTATTTTCAGGCCTCGAAAATTCTTCAGATAATTTATAAACAATTTTTCCTTTTTTAGGATTAAATCTATTTAGTAAATATTTTGTCCGCTCTCTTGAACTCGTGTAATCTTGAGCTTTGGGTTTATTTTGATCTTTGAAAAATCCAAATGTCTGGTGGTTTTCTTGTGGGTAGTTGAAAGATTCATAGTCTTTTGATGCTAAATCTTTAAGCCTAACGATACTGAAAAAATGTTTAACTGTGAAACTAGAGCTTTTTAAATTATCATCGTAGAAAAGTTCAACCATGCATCTTGATTGTTCTGCTACCTTATAAGTCTTAATTTGTTCAACATTAATTACACCATTTTTGATTTCCGCATGAGACATTTTAGAGTCTACTTCATAGATACAAGATTGACCTAAGGTGAACAGGTCTACCTCATTTGTTTGAAGGTGCTTAAACTTGTCGAGCGATGGTTTAAAAAATTGTTTCTCATTCCATTTTTTCTTTCTTGTGTCCTGCTCTTGGCAAGCACCGGTTTCATCTTCTTTTTTACAACCTTGGTCTATATGATCTCCAGTAATTAGTAATACAGGACTCTCATTATGCTCATTATCTCTGAAACGCTCGTCTTGATCTTCTTGGTAGATGTATAACCCTTCTTTTGTCATTCTTAATTTCACGATCCGTTCTTGTCCTTGGAAAAACGGAGCTGCATTGACAACATCTCTAGGTGTTCCGTGAGTTGATGGTAGGTAAATATATTCAGACTCAAAATCAATATTCTTTTTATTAATAACAAGTTTGTCTGTATCAATTAGGAAACTATCCCTCGTTGCATCAATGTCTTCAAGTTCATTTCCTGAAATGAGTATAATTTCACTTTGTTTTTTAATGCTCTTAATCTGAATTGTAGATAGGTTTTTACCTTGAAAGTTTTGTTTTGGTGCAATAGAGGCATCAGTTGCTCGAATTTTAGAAATTGCTCTCATAAAACAATCACTCAATCCTGATAAGAGGCTTATTTGCTTTCGGCATTTTTGAAGAGCAATTGTTTTGTTATCAAGTTTTATATTTTCCTTTTCCTGTTGTGTTAGTTCACTTGCGCTAACAACTTCTTGGATAAAGAGATTCTCTTTTCCTATTGTTAAGGTATATATAGATTCTTGATTGAGGTTATTTGATTTGATTGTTTCTTTATCATCTAACCTTTCAATTAAGTTTTTTATTTCGTCGTGATTCCAAATGTTGTTTTGAAGGTTCTTTTTGTTAAATACTCTATTTTTAATATCGTCATCTAAAGAGTCAAATCCACCGACAATCACTGTTTCTGAGAAGGGGGAATTAATTTTTAAATGAGTTGCCTGAGATTTTGGCGTTAGGTGAAATTCAATATTTCTTGTTTCTTCATCATTGGCATTTTTTACTCTTCTCTTAATTCCTAATCCTCCAATCTGATATTCAAAAAGATAAAGAGTGTTTTCATTTGATAGAAGAGATTTATTTATCGTTACGGGTGCATTTGTTTTTGCCACAACCTGGCCATCATACAAATCAAAGTTTATTTGCAAATTGGATGGCGTATTTTGAGGAACTGAAAGTGTAATGTTGTTAACAAGCTCTTTTAATTCATCATTTCCAGAAACATAATGAAGGGTGACTTTTTTAAAATTGGTTTTTGATTTTACCAAGTCAAGTTTGCTTAATTCTTTCTTTTGAACTTCTTCTTCTAGCCTGACGTTTATTTTTTTTGAAAAAGAATCTAGTGAGAACACTGTCTCTTGAAGGGACTCTGATTCAACTTCAGGAAGCTCGCTTGTACAGGATGAAATACCTAGTGCCGTGAGAAGGCTTAGCGAGAAAATGAGATTTTTAGAAGACTTTTGCAACATGAACTACTCCTACAACTGATAGAAAATCACATGAAATTCATGAGATCATATTTAGTTAGAGTATCAAAAAATGAGATTGCGCTGCGTTAATGTGTGGCTTTATGTAATAATTACACGGCTAAGAATCTGTGATTACAAATAGTTATCAGCCTATAGAAGTACAGGGGTGCTAATTGTTTCTAATTTAAAACGGGGGATTTCATGAGAGCTTTTAGTCCTTCTTCACTTTCCTCCCAAATGTCTTGAAGTGATTTCTCTTCACTTATTAGTGGGGCTTCGAAGGTTAGAACCTGAGCATCATATTTTTCTGGCCCGAATTCTCCCAAGGAGCCTGGTGTTGGATGCCCTTCTATATCTGCAACTAAGGGATAGTTATTGTACTCATGAATGACCTTTGCGTATTTTTCACAATCATTTCCATTGTAATTGAGCATTGGTTTCCAGGAGTGAAGGGTCAGGATAAACTTAGGTGGGTATTTTTCAAAGAGTTTTACTAAGTACTTGTTTTCAGGCTCTGAGAGAGCAGATACTCCTGGGTGGTATTTGTCATCACGAGCTTTTTCTGTCCAATTAGAACTTGGAAGGTTGCGGTTTAAGTCGACTCCGTGCGCGTTTACTCTAGTCTGAGAGCGGTAACCATCAACGTTTAATATAGGAATGATAACCAGAGGGATTGATAAATCCTCCTCTTGAAGCCACTTGAATAATTCTTGAAGTAGAAAAACTCCCTCAACCTCGTCTCCGTGCACCCCTGCCATGATATAGTTATATTTAGGTGCTTTTTCTTCTGATTTAAAGGCAATTATCTCATCACCTTCTACACTTACTCCCGATTTTAACGGCGTAAAATTCATCTGGTACCTCTTTTTTGGATGGAGATATCTAACATGAACATTTGTTTATGAAAAGGGCTTCTCCAAACATCATCCCTTCAAGCTTAACATCGATTAATAATTAGGCAAATATTTGATTTTGGGTTATAGTGACGCGATTTTTTTCCAAATTACAAGGGCCATTAATATGTCTAGTGAACAATCTTCAATTGAACTAACTCCAGAACAAGAACAAGAATTTACACGTCAGTGGGATATTCTTTCGTTTGGAACGAGTGAAATAACTCCTGAGGATGAGTTTAAAAAAATGCTTCGTCATTCAATTAAGGAGCAAAAGCCTCTTCGTGTAAAATGCGGAATTGATCCAACAAATGTTGATGTACATCTTGGACATACGGTTCCATATCGCAAAATGAGACAATTTCAAGATTTGGGACACATTGGTGTGGTTATCATTGGAGACTACACGGCCAGTATCGGTGATCCTACTGGTAAAAACGAAAGCAGGCCACCACTCAGTGATGAAGAGGTTAAGAGAAATGCTGCTCTTTATATGGATCAAATCTATACAGTATTAGATCGTGAAAAAACGGAAGTCTGTTATCAGTCAGAGTGGTTTAGTGATGTTAGTTTAAAAGATGTTTTAAGCTGGGCAGGGCAAACAACGGTTGCAAAGCTTCTTGGGCATGAGACATTTAAAGATCGGCTCGATCAAGGAAATTCATTGGCATTGCACGAATTATTTTATCCCGTACTGCAAGGTATTGATTCGGTTTATGTCAAAGCAGATATTGAACTTGGTGGGACGGATCAGAGATTTAATGTTTTAATGGGAAGAGATTATCAAAAGAATAAAGGGCTGCGACCTCAGGTGGCGATGCTTCTTCCTATTATCACTGGAACATGTGGTTCTCAAAAAATGAGTAAGAGTTTAAATAATTATATAGCCATTAATGACGAGCCTTTTGATCAGTTTGGAAAAGTGATGAGCATTCCAGATAATATTATGCTTGAGTATTATCAATACCTCACTCAAATGAAATCGATTGAATTCAAAAGTCTTAAGGAATCAATTGAGTCGGGGGACTTTCACCCGAATGAAGCGAAAAAACAGTTAGCATCAAATGTTGTAGCATTTTTTCATGGAGAAGATGTCGGTGCACAAATGCGCGAGCAGTTTGAAAATGTTTTTAAGAAAAAGAAACTTCCTGACGAGGTTCCCGAGTTTAACTTAGCTAATGAAATGAGCTTAGTTGATGTTCTCGTGACTTCTGGGTTGTTATCCTCAAAAGGAGAAGCCAGAAGAATGATCAAACAAAACGCTGTTAGTTTTGTTGATGGAGATAAACTCACCGATGGAGAGCTTGTGATAACAAGTCAAAAAATTGGCTCGGTGATTAAGGTTGGTAAGCGTAAGTTTGTTAAGTTGGTGTAAGATATGCAAAAGAAGGATTTAAGAAAATTTATTGGGTATCTTTATTCGAAACTTGAGCATGTGCCTGGAGCGGTCGAATTAATTGATGAGGTTGCAGAACTTATTGAGCAAGAAGTTGATGATGATACTGGGGCTTCTCGTTCATCCGCTACTCTTGGTGGGACAGGCGATGGCAAGATCTTTCCCCTTCCCACAGAAATAATTTCTGAAGATGTTGGATATGCTGTTTTCTCTGATGGTGCATGTCGCGGTAATCCTGGGCCTGGGGCTTGGGGGGCAATGGCACAAAACTCCACCGGAAATGTTTTATTTACCGCAAGTGGCGTAGAAAGTCTTACAACCAACAATCAAATGGAGCTTGAGGGGGCTTTTCAAGGACTTTATCAATTAAGTGAGCTGGATGAATTTGATTATTCTCATAAGGTTCGTATTTACAGCGATAGTAAGTATGTAGTTGACGGTGTTCAAAAGTGGGTTAGTGGCTGGATGAAGCGAGGCTGGAAAAAAGCGGATGGAAAAACACCTGAGAATGTCGAATATTGGAAAAAACTTACAGAGCTTAATGATAAATTTGGAAATATCAAGTATATCTGGGTGAAAGGACATAACGGTCATCCGCAAAATGAAAAATGTGATCAATTAGCGAATGAAGCGTTGGATGAATCAGGCTTTTAACTAAATATAGGGGAAATTTATGCAAAAAATGTTAACTTTAGTCGTATTAGTGATGTTAGGAGCATGCTCTAGTGTAAATCAAGAGCACCTGACAATGGCAACTTTATATGCTCAAAAAGCTGGAGAGATGAGAGCGTTGTCTTATCAAGCATTCAATGTTGCGAAAATGAAACTAGATAAGGACCTGAGAAGGTCATCTAAAAAAACGAGAGCAGTTGTTGTCGATGTTGATGAAACGATTGTCGATAATAGTCCTTTTCAAGCGCAAGGTATTAAGGATAATACGAACTACCCTGTTGGCTGGAGAGAGTGGATTAATATGGCCAGTGCAACGGCTCTTCCTGGGGCAGTTGAGTTTTTGAACTATGCTCATAAGAGAGGGGTTGAAGTATTTTATATTACAAACAGAAAGGTCGTTGGTTTTGATGCTACTTATAAAAACCTCGTTGCGCTTGGTTTCCCTGTTAAAAAAGAAAACATGATGCTTAGAGAGAAAGACAGTTCAAAAAAGTCTAGACGAGAAGAGGTGTTAAAAAAGCATCGAATTGTACTTTTGATGGGTGATAATTTAGGTGATTTTAGCGAAATATTTGAACTGAATGACAACGATGCTAGAAATAATTTAGTTGATCAAAACAAGAGAGCTTTTGGTGATAAGTTCATCGTACTTCCAAATGTTATGTATGGAAATTGGGAGGCTGCGCTTTATAATGGAAATATGAGATTACCGAATGAAGAGAAGAAAAAAATAAGACATTCTCTACTTAAGTCGATGCACTGAGGTTGCAGAAATCTGCTCGCATAGGTTAGAATTGTAGAATAGATTTTATCAAGGAAGGAAATAGATGAAAAAACTACAAACATTAGTGCCGGTTGTCGCGTTAGCACTTGGTGTTGCATGTAACAAGCAAGAAGTTACACCAAAAACAGAAGACGACAAAACATTTTACGCAATGGGTTCTCTAATGGGAACAAGACTTAAGTCTATTGACTTAAAAGATGCTGAAATGGACATGATTGTTCAAGGTCTTAGAGATTCTGCAAAAGGGAAGGAATCAACAATTGACCTTGCTAAGTATCGTGGACAGGTTCAAAATGTTTTCCGTAAAAGAATGGAAAAAAATACGGAGAAGTATAAAGCAGAAGGTAAATCTTATGTCGATAAATACATCGCTGGTGGCGGTAAAAAATCTGACAAAGGTTTTGCTTATAAAATTTTAAAAGAAGGAACAGGCAAGAAACCTCAAGCAACAGACACGGTAAAAGTTCACTATCATGGAACTTTAATCGATGGAAAAGTTTTTGATAGTTCTGTTGAGAGAGGAAAAGAGGTGTCTTTCCCGCTTAATAGAGTTATTAAGTGTTGGACAGAGGGGATGCAGCTAGTTGGTGTTGGAGGAAAGATTCAATTAGTTTGTCCTAGTGAGCTTGCTTATGGTGAGCATGGTGCACCTCCAAAAATTCCAGGTGGGTCAACATTAATTTTTGATGTTGAGTTGTTTTCTATTGAAGATGGAAAAACGAAGACCGCTAAAAACCAAGTAAAAGCCAAAGCGAAGAAATAATTCTTCCATTTTTATACTTAGAGGTATTCGCCTCCCCGAATGGGGAGGCTTTTTTTTATGTACTTGTCTCCTATAAAAATTATCATGCCCATTAATGAAGATCTTAAAAGCTTATGTAGGGGAGGCTGGCTTGTCGTAAGCCTACCTCTTTTAAGTTACGAGTGAGTAGCATTTAAATAGGCACTAATGATTTAACGCTATTTTGGAAACATAATAAAAAAAAGCCCTCTCATAAAGAGAGGGCTTGATATAGTCTTTTGTCTTCTAGGAGGAACTAGTTAACACTTTTAGGTGCGTACCAACAAAGAGGGCGAAGTCCATTTTCGTAATTCTCTTCTCTGTTACACGTGCCTTGGTTTGCGTCAGATTGACTTACTGTCTCATCATAACCTCTGCTACAAACTGACCCTGCAAAGTAAGTGTCTAGACGACACTGTGGAGCCGGGTGGTTGTGGTTTGTATTTGTCACAACATTTGGATCCGGAGTTGTGAACTGTAGAGGAACATCTGATCTTCTAAGTGCTCTGAAAAGGTTTCCGAGACTCATACCGGCCATGGCGCCTCTGATACAAATAGCAACGTCATTTTCAGTATTGTAATTAGCTTCACATGTTGTTTTTGCGTGTTCATCAACTTCCATGGCCGAAACGATCGCAATGTTATCATCATTTTCCATGAATCTTTTTAAACACTTCATCGAGCCCCAGTAATCTGACTGGCCTTCATTAGATGCCCACATTGCTCCACCGTACCAGCTTGATTTTTTCGGCGCTCCACCAATGTGGTGACCTAATTCATGGCAAGCAACTAAAGCAAATGCATCACCTGTAATTGTTTCATGTCTGGCCAATCCACCAAACATAGAGATTTGCCAAGTTGATCCAATTTGTCTTGCATACGCATTAACCGTTCCGTTGTCCCAATTTCTATCAATATCAAGAGTCGCACCAAATTCAGCAATAATTGGTGTGTAAAGTTCTTCAATCCGATCAAGGATGGAATTAAACTCTTCTTCAGTAACTGTTGAGATACTTTTTGCATCCTTTGATATCCAAAGTTGGTTTTCTTCAACAATTCCTGTTGTTCCATGCTCGTCGCAACTCATTGCAGGTAGAGAGACGAGTAAGCCTAAGATTAAACATAATAATAAATTTTTATTCATCTGCTTTCCTCCTTGAAAGACTCAGGTATTTAAATCTTACCTAAAGTAAAATTTTGAATGAAAAAAATGTAACTGTCTAATAACATTACCTTACTGCAAAAGTTTGAAAGGAGAGAGAATTGTTAAAATTAGTCTTTTTTGTTCCTGGAAGTCATAAAGAAATTGTGAAGAATGCATTGTTTGAAATCGGCGTAGGGTCGATAGGGAGCTATGATCGGTGTTCCTTTGAAGTCGAAGGAACCGGGCAGTTTCGCCCACTTTCAAATGCGAATCCATTTATTGGCAACAATGAGAAGTTAGAAAAAGTTAGAGAATTTAAAGTTGAAATGGTGCTGGAAAATCAATTAGGTCTTAAGGCAAAGAATACTCTATTAAAATTTCACCCTTATGAAACACCTGCCTTTGAATTTTACGAGATGTTTACATTTTAATTAGTGGCGTTCATTGAATTAGTAATTGGCCAATATGCTATATAAAACTAACGAAGGATTTATTGATGAAAAAATTAAGTTTAAAAAACTGTATTCCGTGTCAGGGGGGGGTGCCCATTTTATCTCCAAGCGAAGTAGCTACGTATCTTCCTCAAATTTCTGAGCGTTGGACTGTTACCCATGGAGATACAAGGTTAATTTGTCACATAAGAACGAAGAACTTTGCCAATGCAATGGTGTTGGCCAATAAAATTGGTGAGATTGCCGAAGATCAGTGGCATCACCCAGTTCTGGTTGTAGGCTTTGGTGAATTGTCCATTGAGGTATGGACTCATAAAATTAACGGACTGGTTGAGTCTGACTTTATCTTTGCTAGTAAAGTTGATGAGGTACTAGCGGAATTTTCTTCTCTATTGGAGTAGGAGTTTGAGGAAACCTTAACATTACTTATTAAACTACCCGATAACAAACGTGAACGAACTTTTCGTTTATATTGGATGAGGGCCATGTTTAAAACTGTATCACTCGTAACTTTTTTTCTTCTTTTTAGTCTATTGGGCGTGGGCAATGAGGTTTCTTATGTTCAAAAGCGCTCAGTCATCATTAAAGACGGTTTACTTTATCCGGAAAGACTTCAGATGTTTGAAGGTGAATCATTGCACCTAATGATTGGTAATTTTATGGGCCATAGTACGTGTTTAGCCAATGAGAACAAAAAATTTTTTGTGAATGTCTCTCCAGGTAATATTGTTGAGCAACAACTAGCGTTTAATGAGATTGGTCAGCTTAATTTCACTTGTCCGGGGTTAAAAGGTGAGTTGGTTATCGATGTTCGTAAAAAACCATTATTGATGGAAGGAGCGCCAAGTCGTGCTTCTCGAAACCCTGCGAGTATACCGGACGGTGTGTGGGTTCCTCGGGATGCTGAAAATCAGGAGATTTGGTGATGAGGAGTCGCGATAAGGAGGTTGTAGATGTCGGTATTTGATGATGCGATTGACTCGTTCCTTGGGCCGATAAAGGATCTTTTAGATGATGATGGAGTGAGTGAGATCATGATAAATGGCGCCCACGAAATATTTGTTGAAAAAAAAGGGCTTGTCTTTAAAGTCGAAAATCAATTTCCAACCGAAGATTCATTGATTAGTGCAATGAGGGCCATTGCGCAGTCTGTGGGAAGAGTTATTGATAGTGATAACCCAAGGCTTGATGCTCGGTTACCTGATGGAAGTCGGATCGCTGTTGTTCTTCCTCCAATGGCGAAAAATGGTACGACTGTGGCGATCAGAAAATTTTCAAAAGATGATTTAACTTTGCAGGATCTTATTAACTTTGGTTCATTGTCTAAAATGGGGGCCAGGTTTTTAGATATCTGTGTGCACTTAGGAAAAAATATTATTGTGTCGGGGGGTACAGGTTCCGGGAAAACCACCATGCTTAACGTCCTCGGTGGTAGGATACCTAAAACTCAGCGGCTTCTTATCATTGAGGATGCTTCCGAGCTACAAGTTGAGGCTGAACACGTTGTTCAATTTGAAACGAGAAAAGAAGATCCAACTAGGGGAATTACAGCTGTGACGATTCGTGACCTCGTGGAAAGTGCACTTCGTTTAAGGCCCGATCGAGTGATCATTGGGGAAGTAAGAGGCGCAGAGGCAATGAATTTAATCGAAATTATGAACACCGGGCATGATGGTTCGATGGGAACGGTTCATGCGAATAATCCATTAGATGCTTGTACAAGACTAGAGACTCTCGCTTTAAGTGGTGATACGCAGGTTCCTCCTGATGCCGTTAGAAAAATGGTTGCCAGTGCGATGCAGGTAATTGTCCAGTGTTCTAGATATCATGATGGTGGCCGAAGAACTTCTCATATTAGTGAAATTTGCGGCGTTGATAATAATGGCAATTATATTTCTAGAGATATTTTTCGTTGGGTACAAACCGGAAGAGATAATGAGACAGGTAAGTACATTGGAGAGATGGTTCCTTGTAATTATCTTCCAAGTTTTTTTGATGATATTGTGGTTAATAAACTACCTTTTCCAAAAAGTAATTTTATCGCGCCTGATTGGGCCAAGCCGATGTTAAAAAAGGCATCTTAGTATAAAATGTGATGCTTTCTATAAAACGCGGATCTTTCTTTTTCGAACTTTTCTATTTTCGCCGCAGTTATTGCTTGTTGATAAATAAAACTGTAGGGCATGGTTTTAATTTTAGCTGTTATTGTTGAAAAGTGGGGCATTGCTTGAATCGCTTTTATAATTATTTCAAGTTTAAGTTGGATGGCCTGAAATAAATGAGGACAGTTTAGTTTTAAATAAGAGTAAGATGCAGGGAAATATTTTAACCCCTCATAGGAAGTAATTGGTCTTGAATTAAAATTCAATTGTAGAAAATAAAGTTTCTCATCTTCATTCGCTAATTTAGATTTATATAAGAGTCTTTTTATCTCTGTTTGTGGATTTTCTATCGTCTCATCTGTCGTCTCTTCTAAGTGTTTTAACTTTTCTTTTGGATTCTTTATTTTTTTTACGTAATCAATATAAACGTACATTGATTTTTTTAAGTTTTTTTCAGCTATTGATAAAAAATCTTGCTGAAGAGTTTTAGAGTATTGGTCGAAGGTTTTACCTGATTTTTTTGTCGGCGTGGCCATTTGGTGAAGGTTATATTTTTTGATAAAATTTTCATATTCAACACCACTAGAAAATATCGGTCGATCTAGTTTTTCTTTGATTTTTTTGACGTGTTTGTTAATGTTATTTAGTTCGTATAATTGATCAAACTGACCAAATAAAATACGCTCAAGACTTTGAATCTGGCCTTGCCTGATTTCTTCCATTATTTGGTGCTCTATCGTTTTTGAAAAATCTTTGTAGATATCCTCATCAGTATCATCTGGTTGATGAGGGTAACCGATGTTCTTTAGTTCGTTGACAACACTACTTATTGCTTGATGATGACTCTTGGTTTTTTCGATGTGTTTTTCAAGTATTGACATCATTTTTTTTGAATGGATGTTCAAAAATTCACTTTGAGTTATTTGAGGGTAGGAGAGTGATCTTCTTTTTGCTTCAGAAATTAGATGACTATGTTGGTGACAAATTTTTTTTAATTGATAAAAGTAGCTACCGTAGAGGTCACTTTTTTTTTGATGATATCGCTGGTAGTTTTTTTCTTGCTGATTAAATAACGCAATTTTTTTTGCCAGTCCAAAAAATCGTCCGGAAAATACATTCTTTGGATTGCAAAATTTTTCTTTTGTGTGTCCCATTTCGCTAAAAAAGAATGTTAATAAATAGGCAGTCGTGACTAAAGTTTTAAGTATCATTTTAATTCACGTCCTTACTCGTCAAAAGAATCGTCAAGTTCATCTTCAAAAAGTAATAATTCCTGCGCCCTCTGGTCCTTCGTTCCAATGTTGAAAGAGTAGGATAGGTTCAGGCCCAAGTAGTATTCATCAGCTCCCGTTTGAAGGTTTCGACCAAAACGCAAGTCAACTCCTGTCGAAAGGGACTTATTAATTGTTGTTTTTATTCCAAAGCCTAACTGAATGAGCTCTTGCTCAAGTAGGTTAAACTCCAATACAATTTTTGATTGCTTAACGAATTCATAGCTTGCACCCATTGTTAGGGCAAAACTACTTTGAGGGTATGCAGGATCATTTGAAAAAATGATCCCCTCGGCCCAACCGATTAACTTTCCTGATTTGTTCATTCCAACAAGGCCAACTCTTGCTTGCCTTGATTTGGTCTTGTCGTCATTTTCCTTTTGCCCAAGTCCTATTGTTAATAGTAATTGTTCATTGAGGTATTTAGTCATTCTTAAGTTATGGCCATTAAGTTTTCCTAGCGATAGGTCTCCCTTTTCTTGCTCATAAAGAGAATAATCAATTTGATCAAAAAGTCCGATGATACTTTTTGTTAGGGTAACGGTGAGGCCATATACTTCCCTAATTTCTTGAAGATTTCTTAATGGACTATTGGCCCAGCCAGGCATTTCTTGAATATTTTGGCCAAAATTTATTGGGTGCTTCCCAATGATAATTGCCACAGGAGTATTGTTAATATTTCTAATTTCAATATAGGCGTCGCGAATAAATCGCTCAATATCAAGATCATTATTAAAGGATAGTTTTTCTGTATCAATAAGCTGTCCTAAATTGGCAATTAATACTAGTTTTACTCTCTCTTGATATGCTGCCGATAACGAGATGAAACTCTCATTGAGGTTAAGATTTGGTGTTTTTCCTGGGATTTCAGAGAAGTAAGTGTCAGAGACATACCTTCCATCCACTTGAAGACTAAAATCACGCTCCAATGCAATTTCCTCAGCATCCTCAAGTTCTTGGGCAAGAGAGATTGTGTTGCTGGAGATACTACTAATCGTTAGAATAAAAAATAGTATCTTTTTAATGGCCGATTCTTTTAACATAAATAAAAACCCACTTTTAATTGCAACGTCCCTTTTTCTTGTGCAGTGCGTACATGGTAGTCAAAACAACGATCATTCTACAGGGCCTATGAAATATTTACTCATGATTTGGCCATTGTGATTAATTTGGGGTACATGATTTTAGGTATTTAGGACATTTTTAACATTAATAGGTTGTAACTATGACATTAAAAATAGGGATTTTTGACTCCGGAATAGGAGGCCTATCGATTGCAAAGGTAATCTGGAAGCGCTTTCAGGATGCTGAAATATATTATCTTGCTGATCGAAAATTCGCACCATATGGAGAGTTGGCGGAAGATGAAATAACTAAACGAGTTAAATGGTGCGGTGATGAGTTATTTAAAAAAAATGTTGATTTAATTATTGTTGCCTGTAATACCGCGACCGCAGCAGGTATTGAGCTACTTAGAAAAAATCTTGGCATTCCGATTATTGGACTTGAGCCTGATTTGAATTTTTATCAGCGGTTAAGCTTAGAAGTTGATCCCGCAGATATCTGTGTTATGTGCACAAGCTATACGTTAAAAAGTGCGAAGTTTAAAAATCTAATTGAACGAAGAGATCCAGATAAAAAAATGGTTTATAAGGGAATGAAAAACCTCGCTCGATTAATTGAAAATTGTTTTTGGGAGCAAGGGGCGAGAGTTGAAAATGAGCTGCTCATTGTTAAACATTTAAATGAAGAAATTCAAGGCCAAGCATATAAATATATTGTTTTGGGTTGTACGCATTACGAGTTGATTTCAACACTTATTGAAAACGTGACGGGTGCTAAAACTGTTGGCGTTTCTAATGCCATAGCCAGTAGGTGTTGTGATTTATTTACATCGCTAGAAAGTTCACTAACAAGGGACGCAGATTCCTGTGGTGGCTTCTTTTTTTGTGACTCCTTTAATCAGGAATGGGAGCAAATCAAATTACAAGATTTTCTCTCTTGGCCAAGAGATTAAATTTATCTATAATGCTTTGATATTCACTTAAATATTGAGGAAATCAAGATGGCAAACATAGCTAAAATTTTTGCAAGGCAAATACTAGACTCACGTGGAAATCCAACAATTGAAGCTGATGTTCATTTAGATAATGGACTTATGGCGCGAGCTGCTGTTCCGAGTGGGGCATCAACGGGAACTAAAGAAGCACTGGAGTTAAGAGATGGCGATAAATCTTATTATTTAGGTAAGTCTGTTAGAGCTGCCATTTCAAATGTTCATGAAAAAATCGCACCGGCCCTAATCGGAATGAACGTTACCGAACAAAAAAATATTGATTACAAAATGCTTGAGATCGACGGCACCGAGTATAAGAAAAACCTAGGTGCTAATGGAATGCTTGCGGTTAGTATGGCATCTGCTCGTGCTGCTGCTTTAAGTAAACAGGTTAGTCTGTTTGAATATTTAAATTGGATACCTGAATCACCTCTTCATCAGCGGGGGATGTGTTTACCATCACCATTGATGAATATTATAAACGGTGGCGCTCATGCGAGCAATAATTTAGACATTCAAGAATTTATGATTGTTCCTCACTTAAAAAATAGCTTTAGTGAAAATTTTAGGGCCGGAGTAGAGACTTTTCATGCGCTAAAATCAGTTTTAAGCGCTAAGGGCCTCAGCACAAATGTTGGTGACGAAGGTGGCTTTGCTCCAGAGCTTGAGAGCCATGAACAAGCAATTGAGTTAATTTTAACGGCGATTGAAAAGGCAGGCTTTAGGCCAGGAGATGATATTTCTCTAAGTTTGGATTCAGCAAGTAGCGAATTTTTTAAAGATGGTGTTTATCAAATGCAGGGGAAAAATTTCTCCTCAGAAGAAATGATTGATTATTATTCATCTCTCGTTTCCCAATATCCGATTTACTCTATAGAAGACGGACTTGCTGAAGATGATTACTCTGGCTGGGCAAAGTTAAATGCTCATCTTGGTGGTAAGGTTTTATTGGTGGGTGATGACTTGTTTGTGACTAATAAAAAAATCCTTCAGGCAGGAATTGATCAAAGTCTGGCGAACGCAATTTTAGTTAAGGTGAATCAAATTGGAACCTTGACGGAGACTTTTGAGGCAATGAAGCTTGCTTATGATCATGGGTATGAAGCGATTATAAGTCATCGATCTGGAGAAACGGGAGATCACTTCATTTCAGATTTAGCAGTTGCTACTGGTGCAGGTCACATTAAAACAGGATCTGCTAGTCGCTCGGATCGTATGGAGAAGTACAATCAGCTTCTTCGTATTGAAGAGCAACTTGGAAATGGTGCAAAGTATTTTCCTGTAAAGTAAATCTGGTCAGCTCCTCTTCGCTTTTTGTTCAATTGTTCACAAGGAAGAGGAGCTCAAATGCCAAAAAAAATATCACCAAAAAATGAAATGCAGCAGTTAAAAACTAATCTTAGTGAAATTTTATCAATCTGTGATCATTCAACCTCTATCGAAATTATTTCTAGTATTCACCAACTACGAGATGAGTGTGAAAAGGCATTACAGCGAGCTTTAAGGCTAGAGAAAGCACTCATTAGAGATACTGATAATACAATTATTAGCTGTGTTGATTTTATTAACGTTCTAGAGAGTTTCTTTAAATCTCGTCACCAACAAGTTGATTTAAAAATTTCCAATGACGTTGAACAATATGATTTAATTTTTGGCCAAGACTTTGAACAATTATTAATGGCCGTTGATAAGAACATTTTTAGCATCAAAAATGGGCCAAACATTCGCTTAAAAATTGTCGAGGAAAATTTGCTGATTTCATTTGACGGTGAACCTAGTCAAGCAAATCTAGGGAAGGAAAGTTTAGCGTTAATTGAAAAATTCTGTCAGCATAATAATGGAAAGGTTCGATTTGATTGTGATTTAAACCATTTATATATCCGAGTGTTTTTGCCGGTTAAACCGAATTGTCCTGTTGTCAAAAATATGGCCGCTTAAAAATTACTTTCTATTTAAGCCTGTAGCTACTACAATATCCCTAGGCGTATTCGCTGTCCAAGGAGGGATAAGTGTATTTTATTGGCCTGACTTTTCATCAAAATTTTGTGCAGTTTAAAAAAATTGATTCTTTTAGACGACAATTTGATCCGCACTACAACCACTGTAAAATGCTTCAAATGACGATACTTCCTCCTTTTGAACTTCCTTTTAAGGGGCAGAGTCGACAAGCAAATAAGGGCGTTGAAGATCTGGCTCAAATTTTAAGTGAGGATTTAGAGTCAATATTTTTTGGACAGGAAAATCTTTTGAGGCTGGATTTTAATCAACTTGATTTTTCCTTTAGCAAGAAACCGATGATTTACTTGAGTGCAAAAGTGTCAGATGAGCTGATCTACGCTCAGGAGTGTTTGGCAAAATCTCTTGAGGATTGGGAAGTTCGGTTTAAGAGAAAAGGAAAAAAGTTTTATGAAACTGTTCTTCCTATCGGCCGGCCTAATCGCGAATTAGTATTCAGGCAAGCGGTCAGTGCGGCGAGGTCTGATTTCGACTTTCCCATGTCATTGTATGTCTCTGGTATCGTTTTATTTGAAAAGTTACCAGGACATTGGCCAGTTGTTAAGCGACTATATCATAGCGATATTGATGTTGAGGAAATGCGCTCAAATGAATTTGGTTTTAGACAGGAGAGTGATCGGTGGGGCGAATTTATCTAATAACAATTTTGAGTTGTCTTTTATTTAGTCATCTAGGTTTTGGGAAAACGATATTTGGTAAAACGATAAGAGAAAAAGAATTACGAGTCGATTTGTCGGGCAGCTACTTTTTTAAAACTGCAACTTTTGATGTGGACGGAAACATTCAAAATATGGAGCCTGATGAGAAGTTCTCGATGATTAATTCAGACCTTTTAGTGGTTTATGGTTTTGCCCCCAGTTTTGAAATGTTTTCAGGTCTAAGATTTAGGTCTGTTGAATCCACTACTCTAGAGAATCAATTAAGTAACACAAATATTGAAAGTTATCATTTAGGGGGAAAGCTTCATTTAACTGAAGCGATGGGTTTTTTATTCGCCTTGGAGGCGGATGTGAGAAATACGGCCTATACGAATAATATTTTTACCGCTGGAAGTGCGCCAAATTCAGATATTGTTCTTGGTGATGATGGTATGTGGCTAAAGGCAGGACTGCTTTTTACGAAGTCATTAGTTTCTGGCCATTTAATTGAAGGCTCGCTTCATTATCAATTACCGCCGGATCATCTAAGTGATGAGTTGTTATATGATGTTCATTATTTATTTAAAGGAACCATGGCATCATTACTTCTTGGAGTTGATGGGGTTATTAGTCTTCAAAATGATCCTTTTAATGAAAGTACTTCCGCTAGGCCTTCTATGAGCACTGGAGTGACTAATCTCTTTAATAGTATCAATCGTTCATGGATGAGACCGAAGGTTGAGCTTGGTCTTTGGGGAGAATCTTTTGGCGGTCGAGTTTTTGCGTCACGGGTATTTAGTGGAACGAGTACAGATGAAGGGTGGAGTGTTGGCGTTGGGCTCACTTGGGTGGGCAAGGGAATTGAAAGCACTAATTCTCCGGATTCTAATTTTAAAGAGTATCGAGATAGTGCGACCATTTCAAAAATTAGCCCGAGAAGTAATTTTGTCAAAATTAACCGCGGAATTAGCAGTGATATTGAAAGAGGAATGAATGTCGACATTTATCAAAGCGACTTTTTTGGTGGCAATATTTTAATTGCGAGTGGCACTGTTTTTAGTGTGGAGAGTGATTCTGCTGTTATTAAAGTAAATAAAATTCATCGTAATATTCCTATTAAAAAAGGTTTTGTTGTCCGCTTCAAATAATGAAGCTAAAGCATTATTTTCTTGTTGTTTGAAAATAATGATCAGGTAAAATTAAACAAATAGAAGTGTTTAGGAGTTCTTCATAATGAGAGTAAAAATATTTTTCTTTAGTATGTTTTGTTTTATTTGCTTAAGTGCCCAGGCAAAAAGATTTACCAACCAATACACTGAGTTTGAACTTCCTTCAGGATGGGAATGTGCTCTTGAGGGAACAGAGTGGGTTTGTCAAAGTACAAATGAAGATCGAAAAAAAGAGGCGATTATTATTTTAGCCGCTAAAGTGCGTGGATCACAAGATAGTCTACCTCAGTACCAGGATTATTTAAAAAAACAAAAAACGTTCACTTTGCCAGGTGGTAAAACTCAAGTTAGTGAAGCAAAGTATGCAAATATTAAGGAAGTTAATGGCCATCGGTGGGTTGATGCACTTCACTTGGCTTCTGAAGTTCCTGGTTTTTACACCCGTTACTTGGCGACAGTTAAAGAAGACCTTGGTGTTGCTGTTACATTAAGTGTTGCAAAAGATCATTACTCTGCTTATCAAGGAATTTTTGATAACATTGTCGGAAGCCTTCGAGTCTTTAGACAAAAAAATCAAAATATCGCAGCCTTTGTTAAAAAGAAGGAAGAAAATCTTTTAGGAGACACGACGTTTATTCCTAGTGAAGGTGGCCAAATGGATATTGGGGCGCAAAAGCAAAAGAAAAAGAGCTCTGGTGGGGGTGATGATACGACTACGTACGCTATTGTTGGCGCAGTCATTGTTGGTGCATTCTTTTTAATGAAGAAAAAGAAAAAATAGTTTTTGATAAAAACAAAATAAAGTTAATTAAAAAGGCACTCAAACGGAGTGTCTTTTTTTATTGTCTTTTCTTTAATAGTTTTCTCCACGCGGACTTCTTGTAGCGAACGTTAATAACTTCCCAAATAGTAATTTCTGGCTCATTGACGATGTCTTTTGCGTCAGTCACGACAATATCTTTTTCATCTTTTATTTTTTTTGTCGGCTCAGGGGAGTCACTACTGTCTCCAAAGCTAATTAGGTTAAGTTTTTTATTTTTCTTATCAGGCTTTTTAGTGCTTTTAGTTTTGGCCTTTTTTTCTTCCAGCTGTTTGACAAAATCATCGCTATCTTTCTCTTTTTCCTTTTGCTTTGAAAGATCACTTGTCGAGGCCGCAAGTCCACTCGATAACGAGGCTGTTAGGTTTTTAACCCGCTCTTGCCGCTGAGATTTTGCTTTTTGAAGTGCTTCATCGATTGTCATGTCTTTTGATAATTGTTTAAACTTAGGATCTGTTTTTAATTTTTTTAGAAATCGGTTGATTGACCTTTGTAGAACGGCATTATTTCTGGGGGCGACTTTGTCAAAAGACTTTAGGCCATCTCCTGATGCAAGTTTTTGTATCGCTTCAAAGTGCTCATTCGGGTCTGTTGATATTCCGGCCGTATCAAATCCGCTTGTGCCCATTTCTACTTTTTCTATTTTTGGAATTGTTAGCTCTAATTTCTTTTTTGAACCACACCCAAGATCAGCACTGACATTTCCATTATTTCCATTTCCAAAAACGCAGTTACCTGAAATAAAGTCCCCTGTACTATCGGCATTAGATCCATTAATTCCTCGGGTATCTGAATTAACTGTAGCACCTGCTTGAGAACCGCCGCTGCTCCCAGGTGCACCATTTTCATTAGATTCGATATTAGTAATTACTAACGAGTCTTTGAGATCATTTAACAAATCTGACCTCTTGGCGAATTCTTCCTCGAGATCATCAAACTTTAAGGCAATTAATAACATCGTCACCGCACTAACAATGAAGGAGGCAACTCTTAATACCGGTACAACTTTTCCTGCGGTGTTGGTTGCGATTCTAGTGGATAAATCTACCATCGCAGCATTGCCTAAAAATATAGGCGCGATGGCCGTTAGGCCTGTTGTGACCCATGTCGCGACTGTTTTTCCTCCCTGGTTGGAGTTTGGTGAACCAGGGCTACCTGAGATATCATTTTGCTCCACAGTAAAGTTTTCAGCTGTTTCACTTGCTTGCGCCAAAAGAGGAGGCGTTAGCGCATTTAAAAGGTTTTCAATTTTCGAAAAATATTTATTTTTCTTTTCAGGGCCGTTATACGTGCACCCGGTTGCTCCAAAAGTGAGAATACAGGTAAATATTTCAAGAACAGCTGCAATGGCAGCGAGAAAAAATAGCGCCGATGTAATTCCCGTCGCCCATGAATGGGAATTATATAAACTTTCAAAACCTTCCATTAATTTTTTTTCTTTAATAATGGCATTTTTTTGGTCTTTAAGTGCCGTGCTGGAGGTGATGATATTTGTTTGAGATAAAGTTCCTGAATAGGAGGTTGAAGCTGCTTGGAGATTCTCTGTGGTCATATCTTTCCAGCGGTCCATGGCAAAATGAACAATCACAAAATAAATAAGTAGTAAGACGGAGGCGCCAAAATGAAGCCATGCCGAGGTAGAGTTCCAAGCGCCCCACAATCTCATCACACCAGAAACCATTTCAACTAAAATCGTGATGCCCACTTGAATCCAAAATGTAGTTGTGTCAGAACTAACCGATGATAAATTTTGTAAGGTGGCAGCTTGATCTCTTAACTCTTGCTGTCCCATTGCGTTGACGGCATTGTTGGATTCATCCTCGCAATCATCTTCATCTAGGTCGTCATCATCCTCTGCTTTTCGCAGGCATTTTCGATAGGATGACTTCATTTCATCACACGCTTTTTTATCGTCCAGCTTATTTAAGCAGTTTTGATAATTAAAACCTGCTTGTGCTGAATTGATGGATATGGGGATAGTTGAGAAGATATTTGTGCTCAAATTTGATAAGTTAGATACTTCTCCAAAGGAGCAAATAAATAGACTACAAATGATGATCGATCTAATAAGGTTTAATATCATTATTTTACGTCCTGGTTATTTTTTCTTTTAAAAAACCTAGGGTAGGCTGACTTTTTGTAGCGAATTTCTAGAACTTTAAAAATACTCACTCCCTCATTATCAATAATATCTCCTGCGTTACTTTCTAAATCAGAAAAATCGTCATTTACCGCGGCAAGTTCTCCGGAATGAACGCCGTCTTCATCGCCAAACTCTTCAAAGCCTTGATCTGTGGCGGTTGGCATTGAGAAATCAAAATCATCTTGATTTTTAGGTCTGGCAAACTGGTTTTGTTGCGGTTTTTTCTGCTCTGGTGCTGGTGGTTCTCCAGTGATGGATTTATTCAGTTTATCAAAGAGTGATTTTGGAAAAGATTTCTCTAGTGCAGATCGTAGCGCTGCATTTTTTTTGTGTTGATCGGCCACTATTTTTTCAAATGCTTTTGGGTCTCCGGTCAGATTTGTGGCAAGCTCTTTTGATTTTTTTAGTAGTCCATCAAAAGCTTTGTCTCTTACTGCTTTATTTGTGGCGCCCGTATCTTTAAACGAGGCGTTCAGCCCTTTGCCATTATTTGCTAGATCATTTAAGCCTTTGGCGATATCTGACGTATTTCCAGAAAGTCCATTTGAGCCAAAGCCGGAGATATTTCCAACTTTTGCTCTGGGGAGAGAAAACTTCGCTTTCTTTGGTGTTTTACATCCAGGATCACCCGTTGGAACCTCTGCATTTAAATTACCGTCAACACAATTACCAATCGTAAAATCTTCACCTTTTTGGGCACTGGTCGTGACTGATCTCATGTCAGTCACCGACGCTGAAGCACTACTTCCAGGTGAGTTGACATTACTCTCTGTTGCGGTTTTTTGAAGACCTGCTTTTAACTCCTCCAATGCGGTCGCCCGCTCTGAATACGTTTTAGAAACCTTATTAAACAAATGGGCTGTCCAAAACAAATTGCCAGCAGAAATTAAAAACGAAATAACTCTGATGATTGGTGCCGCTTTAGCTGCAGCCTTTTTAGCACTTTCTTTTGTAAATTCCATATACAAATTTTTGGCTGTTTCTTCTGCTGCCTCGCGGAACACGATGCCAAGTAATACTGCACTTAAACCGCCAATTGCGTTAACAATCCATGAGCCAACGCCAGGGCCATCATCATCCTCGGCGATGGCAGTTGGTAGCAAACTTTTGATAAAAAGGTAATTTAAAAATGCATAAAATAGGTTGTTCTTTTTAGGTTTTACGTAAGTGCAGCCTGTTCCGCTTCCGGCACACTGTAAGACCTCCATGACGGCAGCGCCAGCCGCTGCCAACATTAATCCGCCAGCGATGGTTGTTGCTATTGCATAAGTGCTGTTTTGCGTGGCCATTTTGTTGAGAAGCTCGATGTTGTCATTAAGCATTTTTGTTTGTACCTCAACAAACTGCTCGTCTTCTGATGCGGCAGCAGATAAATTACTTGCCCCTCCACTTAAAAAGCTATCGAGTTTATCGCTGTAATTTCCTCCGGCGATGTATTTATTTTTATCCATCAAATCCTCTATTTGATATCTAAAATACCCACCTATTCCCACTAAAGTGATTAAAAGTAGGCCTGATACCGCAAAATGAATGTAGGCAGAAACGGCAGTTGAGCCAGTTACGAAGACTCGGATGCCTCCACTAACAATTTCGGCGATTAGGGCGATCACGACACCAAAAAAAGCCCTGCCCTGAACCTCATCAGCTGTGACAGGTCCATATTTACTTTCAAAATCTTCTTCAGCGCTGACGATATCAAGTTTAGCCGCTTCATCATTTGTGGTTCTAGTGCAATCAATTTGTTCGCCACCATTGGAGCGACAAGTCTGATAAAAACCTTTTAAACTATCACAATTTGCACCAGAGGATGCATCACCCTCAGGGCAGGAGTATTCAGATTTAAAGTTCTCGGCAAAGCTTTGGTTAAATGTGATTTTTATTGGTACCAGCTGATTTTTAACAACCGCAACTTCGCCAAAAGAGGTGATAAAGACCGCGAGCAAAACGAATAGATTTAGCAAATATTTCATTTCACCTATATCGGTTTATTGGCCCGATTTTATTAGACGTAGTGAAGTTAAATTAAATGACTTATGTTTAGTTGCTAAATACTCTAAATCATGAATAAAACTATCTTTTTGCGCCTGGAAAGGATTGATAACTGGTATTTTCTCTTACGTAATCAGACTTTTCTTCATAAGGAGGTCTATTACTAAGATAATCATCATCAATGATCACATATTGACGAACTCTTTCTTCAATCGCTAACCACATTGGGTATTTATAATCGTCGTTAAATCTCATGATCAGCTTTGTAAAAGGGGTAATTGCCTCACCACCGCGGACAATTGCTTCGCTTAGTGCAATTTTATAGTATTTAAATGGATTAATTCGTCTTCCATTGTGGCGAAGGTTTGAAATTTTATATTTATGCTCATACCTTGAATCACCAACTTTTTTGTAGTCAAAAGTAAGACCTGAAAAATACATGGGGAGTCCAAAGCGAAGGGCAATTCTAGCAAGAATACTTACCCAAGCTCCTTTTACTCTCGTACTCCAAACGTTGTAGCCCATATGGCGATCAAATTCAAAAGTTCTAGGGTTTGAGTTATAGATGGCGCGTCTGTTAATAATACCCACCGGGTAATTATCCCCGCTAAGTGCACTAACATGCATCCCGATATCGGCACTAATGGCGTCTCTCATTGCATCTGTGATAAAGTGATACCAAACCTCTGGTTTTCCTCCACGGTGAATGGGGGTAATTTTAGACTCACCAAGGGGTTCCTCAAGCCAATCTTGGCCAAAGTGATAATTGAGTTGATCATTAGCCGTTGCAATCATTGATTCAATTTTAGGGTTCTTTTGATCTTGGTTGATTGGAAGTAATTCATAATCTTTGATAAATAATCTTTTTTGATTTTTTCTGTAATCGAGGACAATTCGTCCTAGCCATTGTGCGTGTTTTCCGGCCTGAACAATGGGGATAAGTTTTCCTTTCTTCGTTTTTTGCCAATGAACAGTATGAAGGGCATCATGGCTATGTCCTCCAACGATCAAATCAATTTCAGGAACTTTTTTCGCTAATTTTTTGTCTTTAGATAGACCAAGGTGGGTGAGAGCGATGATAATATCATTTCCTCGCTCTCTTAATTCTTTTGCATACTTCTTACCTGATTTGTACTCATTTGAAATATGGCCATCTCCAATTCTCCATTCATACAAAAGATCATCAGTCGTCAAACCTAAAACACCAATTTTGACGCCATCAATTTCTGTTTCCCAATAGGGCTTCATTTTCTCTTGAATATGAGTATATTTTGGTGAGGTATGAAAGTTTGCTCCCAGAAGCTCAAAGCTTAAATCCACATCCCTTAAAATGGCGTCTAAATCTTTTGCTCCCATGAGGTAATCATGATTACCAATAACGGCAACATCAAAACCAACGCTGCCATGAATGCCAAACGTTGCTCTGCCTCTATCGGCTAAATAATAAATGTGGCCTTCTGAAAAATCACCCGCGTCCATGGCAATAGTTTTCATCCCATTTTCTTCGCCGTCTGCTCGTAGACGATCAAGCATTGTTTTTAATCGTCCGTGTCCACCAAGTTCAGGTCGATGGATAGAGTGATCCAAGTGAGAGTGGATGTCATTCGTGTGAAGAATTTGGATCTCTGTTGCGTGAATGGTTTGATAAGTGAGCCAAAGCAAAAATCCAATGAGAATGAAGTGTTTCATGTTGTCGTTTTCCTCGTGAGTGATCGATAGGCCTTCTTATTCTCTCAAAAAATTAGATAGCACGTGGTCACGAGGAAATTTCTGCTAAAGACCCCAAGAAAAGGTAGCAAATTGGTAGAGATTAAAGGGGAGAGATACTTTTGTAAAAGGCGGTTTTACAATTTCAAGTTGAAGCTTAGGGGAGTAATCGAGAATTTCATTTGGTGTTTTGATGCCAGAGGTAAAATCTGCACCGACTTTTGAAACACTGTTTACTAGGTATGACTTCCCACTAAAAAATGGATGGAGTAAATCACAAATAAAAACACCTTTTAAAAAGTTGTCTTGCAGCTCTTTTGTTATTTGGAGAAAAATATTTTTATTTAAATACATGCTGACACCCTCCATACAAAATATGGGGATTTCATTTTCATTAAGTTGCATTTTAACTTGTTCTACCCAAGAAAAATCGCTCAGATCAGCGCTAATTAAACTTTTTGGCTTCTGTGGAAATAAATGATTCACTAAATCTATGACCTCTGGTAAATCCAAGTGAATAGAGTTACTGATAGATGGTTTCACTCGCTCAAAGCGCGAGCACAAACCCCCTCCTAAGTTGATGAGGCACCATTTTTGGGTTGGGTATTGATTTTTTTTTCTAACTATTTGCCTGTCAAAAAATTGCGCTCGATTAACAATTAACTGTTGAGTAAAGAAATCAGGACGGTATTTTTTTAACTCCGGTTTTATTTTAAGAATTTCTTGCGCCAGATAATCATTAAAATTTGAATCCATTGCTCTTGAGCAAAGGGTGAAAAATAAGGTTTTTGAAATATTAGAGAGCTTCATCAATACTTTGGAATAATTCCCCTGGCAAGACAACCTTGTCTTCTTCCCTTCGTTGGATGGATATAGTGAACGCAATAATTTGCATCGATGGCTTTTTTAGCGTTACAACTGTGGCAGTCACTCTTGATAAATTTTGCACAATGCATGTAGTATTTATTTTTTCCACCATTGTATTTTCCAGGCGTTACAAAATCAGTTGTAATGGTATCAAAGATGTATTCACTGCCTGTCTTTCCTCCAAGAGGAATGGTGAAATGCTTTTTAAACTCACTAATGATGGGGATAAATTTTGTTGGACAATACATTTTTTTATTTGTTTCAGGGTGAGTTAAATACCAAGCGTCACTACTTAATGAATAGCATATAAAAATGATCGTCATTATTAATTTCATCCTCACTAGTATAACCTAATTATGAATTTATACTTAAACTATATAGAGACTTTTTTTTCCAATATTAGATATTTATGAGTCTTTTGTTATTATATTTTTATGAATGAAAATAAAAAGAATGAAGGCCGTAAAGAAAAAAAGTTTATTGATATTCATGAAACCTCTTCAAATAAGGGCGGTTTCTTAGGGTTTACTGAGGGGGTTCTCAGGCGCCATAAAACCCTCGCTTATTTATTTTTTTATTTATGGGTTGTTTTTGCATGCCTCATTTGTGTGAGCTTTAGTTTGCATCCTTTATATGCTCTTGTGGTTTGGACTTATGAAAAAACTCAACACGCTCATTTTGTTTTTCATATTTTTTCATTGGCGTTTTCAACCGCTATCGGCTTAGTGGCCGCGACTTTAGTTCTTTTATTATCCACTGTATTTTTTAATAAGCTTAATCCATTTCCAATCGTTGCGAGAAAAAATAATTGGTACTCAATAGAGAACCTGCCTTGGTTCTATCATAATGCACTTGTTTATCTAGTTCGCTACTCTGTTTTAGACTTCATCACCCCAAGTCCAATTCAGCAATGGTGGCTCCGGGCAATGGGAATGAAGATCGGAAAAGGGGTGATTATTAATACCAGTAACATTAGTGATCCATGTCTTATCACGTTGGAGGATTATTCAACGATTGGAGGCAGTGTCACAATGATGGCCCATTACGGACAGAAGGGAATTTTGGTTATAGGAGAGGTGGTGATTAAAAAAGGGGCAATGATCGGGCTCAAGGCTTCCATTTTCGGAGACGTTGTCATTGGAGAGCATGCCGTAATCGCTCCTCACTCAGTGGTGTACCCCAAGTCGAGAATTGAAAAAACGGACTAACTATGTTGAAGCTGTTCAAATGGTCTAATTTTTAAGACAGAGCAGTGAGCCTTTTCTGTCAGTCTGTCATCAACGCCACCAAATATTTTTTTACTCCAAGATCTGCCACGATAAACATCAACGCCTAATACTAAAAGATCATAGTCGGCACTTATTTTCACGAAGCTTGAAATGAGGTCTGCTCCTTGAATAACGTCAACAGAGATATGATTTCCTGTGTAGTTTGCCACTCCTTGAGATAACTCTCTTGCAGCGTTAATTCCTCTGACAAATTCATTTTTTGCTGATTGAATAACTTCTCTTTTATCCGCCACTTCCTCTTTTTGGGCTTCCTGTCCAATGAATCCGACCAAAGTCATTTCAGCTTTGTGAACCCGGCATAGATGATCGGCGGTATCAATCACCATTTGATCATTGTGATGATCTTTGATGACCACCATGATTTTTCTTATATAGCGAACTCCAGCATCTCTAAATATTCCTAAGTGGCACTCCAGATGATCTTGTAACCAACCTATTGGATTGTGAATAGTAAACGCGCCTCTCGTTTTTCCCCCATACTCAACCATTAACCATCGACTGTGAAGTCTAGAGCTCATCGTATAAATTGATTTAATGAGGTCATGACTGACAATCGGGTCAAATGTGACTGGGATTTTGTGCTCCATTGCCATGGCGATCACCCGTCTTCTTAAACTGTTTAATCCCATTGGCTCTTGTGAAAAATCTCTAAGGTCCGTTTGTTCAGGAACCTCTGTTAGGTGAGCCACTTCGAGGCGGTTCCCATCTGCGAGTGCTGCTCCCATTTCAATCAGCATTTCGGGGGAGCGCTCCTTTCCAAACAAAGACACGATAACCATGGCATCCTCAGATAAATCAAGGGATGTAACAGGGTCTATTTCAGTTGATTCATTTTCTTCGACAATATCTTTTCTGGGTAACCTAAAGCCTAAAACGCCTTTTCTGGTTGTGTATCGCCTTCCGTATCCGAGGTAAAAAAGAATTCCCGGGATAACAATTAAACCTGCGCATTTGACGATAACAGTTAGGCCAAGAGAAGATAATAGAGCAAGACCACTAACAATACCAAAAATTTGCATCCATGGGTAAAGTAAGCTCTTATATTTAGGAGTGTACCATTGAACTCTGGTTTCTCTTAAGACAATAACGGCAATGCTTTCAGAGACATAAATTAGAAGGATAAATGCAGAGGCGAGTTTTGCAATGACCTCAATATTTAAATAGGAAATGGCAAGACCAATCACGATACTTGAAGCGAAGATGGAGCTAATAGGTGTTAAGAATTTAGCGTTAAGCTTCCCAAAAATACCTGGAAATAAATGGTCTCTACTCATGGCAAATGGAAATCTAGAACTCGCCAGAAGTCCTGCATTGGCCATTGAGGTCATACAAAGTATTGCGGTCACGGCCAAGACAACTCCGCCAATCTTTCCTGCAACTAAAATACCCAAATCATAAATGGGTCTGAGATTATTAGAAAGTTGTTCAGGAAGAAAGGATGCACTGAGAATAAAGTTAACGGAGGAGTACAACAAGGTAACAACAAGAAGAGAGAGAAGGATACCTCTAGGTAAGTTTTTTGATGGATCTTTTATTTCCTCAGCGATTGCGGCAACTTTTGTGACGCCAGCGTAGGAGACAAAGACAAGCGCTGTCGCCTCAAATAGTCCATTAAAACCTTTGGGGAAAAGATTGATGACATAGTCATCTCTTAGTTGGGACAGCGATCCAAACTCAAGAAATAAAAGAGTGAGAAGTGTAAATCCAACAATAAAAGTTAATGCTTTGGATACTTTTCCGGTTCCGATGACATTTAACAGTGTAATTGCAACGAGTAGGCCCATTGATGTGTAGTATAGGTTTACGTGAGCGAGCACTTCTAAATAAGAACCAAATCCGACTAATGCGAGGGCACTTTTAAAAAGCAAAGATAGCCAGAGTCCAAGTCCTGCAACAGTTCCGATGAGTGGGCCAAATGTTCTTTCGAGGTAAACATAGGTTCCACCACTGGTTGGCATGGCACTAGCGAGCTCCGACTTGCTGAGCGCCGCGGGCAAAACAGCGACAGCTGCTAATAAATATGCAAACCAAACGGAGTCTCCTGTTTTTAAATAAGCAATACCGGGGAGGACGAATAAACCACTGCCGAGCATGGCCGAAATACTAATGGAGATAACTGGTAAAAGCGTGAGATTTCCTTCTATTTTTTTCATCTGAAAAAATTTGCACCCTTGTTGAAATAATGAATACTCTTTAATCTTAAACGAAGTACTTGAAACCACAAAGGGTTAAATGATTTTAGGGGAGCAAATGAGGAGAGTTTTTCACCTGTTTTATATTTTATTTATTTTTGTGGGGTCCTATGGTTGTGAATTAAACAAGTGTCAGGTCTTTACTGTTATAGGTAAGAGCAAATGTACCTTTGATCGAAAGTACAAGGAGCGTGTTTGTGTGACAAAACTTGGGCAAATTGAAAATATGGCCCTTAAATCTATTCGAGGTCGCTCCATTTCAACCATTTTACCAGAACCAATAGAGCCTTATGTTTCAGAAGTTGAAATGTGTATAAAAGACGGTAAGAGGATTTTTAATAAACTCTAACATCCGCTTGTCAGTTATTTTATAATTATGGGAGCCTCTTTTGATACATTACCAAAGAGGCATTTATGAAGTTTATTATTTTAGTTTTAGTCCCTGTGTTTGGTTTTTCGGCAACAGAAAGGGTCATATACGCTGGCTCCAGAAGTACTCAGGAAGTTTATTTAGAAGAAGATTTCTTTCAAACTATTCAGATTAATGAGCGCGTCCCAGTTACTCAAACCATTTGCTCGGATCTCCCTGTTACTCAAAACTATTGCGAGTGGCTACCATCACAGCGAATTTGCCAAACGAGACCAGTTTGTCATGCAACTCCGTATGGGCCAAGATGCTTTCCTACATACGGATGCTATGATACGCCTCCACGTCAATATTGCCGTCCCGTCACAACGGTTCAGCGGCGTTGTGCTGAGCAAACAACGTATCAAAATGTCACGAGAACGGAGCGACGCTTTATGTATCGAGGACAGGCGAATATTTCTCTCACCTTTAACGAGTTGCCTCGAGAATATTCATTTATTGAGTTTGATGTGAGTTTAATTGATGAGCAACTCTTGTTTTCAAGCGAAGACTTCCAAGGACCGATTATTGTTGCCAAGCTGATGGAAATAAATGATGGCCCAAGAGGAATTTTTAATCGTCGATACGAGATCTCAACTATTGGAGTTGATGAATTTTACTCACCTATTTCGCAGATTCCTGAGCTGCTTAACCACAATGGTAATTTTTTTAATATAAAAATTGGTGAGACGAAAAATAGAACCGACATAAAAGTACAGGTCACATTAAGACATTTAAGAACGGGCGTCACTCGATCTTTTAGTATTCAGACAATTGAACTCAGGAAATTTAATGATGAAAGTGAAGTAGAGTTTTCACTTGCTAATGAGCTTGGGCGAGATTGGCCTTATTGGAGAGGAAATTTCAGAGAACTTTATATTAGAGTCCAAAGAGTTGTTGATGGAGAGGTTGTTTCACTGGGGCAGGACCGCCGGCCAATGTACACACAAAATTGGCTACATCTATAGATCGATCCTGATTGAGGAAAAAATTTAGGGGCTTATGGCCAATGTTAAATTTTTGTAAAATGAGGAAATGAAAAATTTTACAAAAATTAATATAGCAAGTCCCCTAGGCCACATAGAAACGATTCTTCCTTATTTATTTAGAACAGTAAAAGGAATCACTGCCACTAGAGAGAGAATAGATACTCCGGATGGTGATTTTCTTGACCTTGATTGGGTCAATGTACCGAAGTCCAAAAAACTGTTGATTCTATCTCATGGACTTGAGGGAAAAAGTAATCAAGCTTATATTTTAGGGATGGCGAAATATTTTTCTCAGCGGGGATGGAATATTTGCGCTTGGAATTATCGTAGTTGTAGCGGAGAGCTCAATCGACTGCCTCGTTTTTATCACTCCGGTGATATTGAAGATTTAGACTTCGTGGTTAAACATTCCCTAAAAATGAAAGATCTTGATGTTGTCTCTTTAGTTGGATTTTCGCTGGGGGGCAATATTACGCTTAAATACTTAGGTGATAAGGCCAATAATCTCCCAAGTGAGATTAAGGGAGCATGTGTTTTCTCCGTTCCATGTCATTTGAGTTCAGGTGCGAGAACAATTGGGGAAACAGTAAATAAAATTTATGAGCAAAATTTTTTATTTACGATGAAAAAGAAAATAATTCAAAAAAGACGGCTTGGGCAGTTACTTGATTATGATTTAAAAAAAATTCTATTGGCCAAAAATATTATTCAATATGACAATCTAGTCACAGCGCCACTTCATGGTTTTTTAACCGCTGCTCACTACTATAAAGAATCTAGCTCGATTTTTTCTCTTCCAAATATTAATGTTCCAACAAAAATTGTGAACGCACTTAATGACCCAATTCTGAGTCCAAAGTGCTACCCATACGAGGAAGTGAAAAACAACCCCCACCTCGAATTAAAAACTCCTCATTTTGGTGGGCATGTGGGGTTCAATGGATTTGGATTAAAAGATGAGTTTATTAGCGAGCAAAAAGCTTATGAATTTTTAGAGGCTCAATTAACCAATAGAAAAAGATTTAATAAAGCTGGATAGCTCTCGTTTTTTCGTTGAATTCGCCATGTCCTACTTTCTCCAGTTTTTTTAAATCGGATAATTCTCCATTTGCCTCTACCCATTTTCTAATTTGATCATCTCCATTAATGTAATCAATGGCATAACCATCAAATTGATATTCATACGGTTTTGTGCTCCATTGAAAATCTTCTGCTAATAGATGAAAAAGTTCTCTACATAGAAGCTGTCCAACCGACCATGGCCTTGCAGTCAACTTATTTAGCGTATGTAATTGAATGCCCTGGCACACGACTCCCTGATGCTTTTGAAATGTCGGTAAAAAGACCTGAGGCCTGGCTTGCATTCCTGTTAGATTATTCTTCTCCAAAGTATTATTAAATTTTTTGGCAAAACTAAATGCTTCAATTTTTGGGTGCCCTATAATTTCTAAAGACCGTGTTGTCCCTCGGCCCTCAGATATATTGGTTCCTTCAAATAATACGCTACCAACGAAACTGATTGTTCCTTCCCAAGTGGGAAGGTTAGGGGAGGGCAAGATCCATTGGTTTTGGCCATCATCCCAAAAGTTGGACCTTTTCCAGTTTGGCATTTTAATTACCTTCACCTCACAAGCACTCCCTAGAAATTCTTGATTAATAAATAAGGCCATCTCGCCCATGGTTAGGCCATGCCGCATTGGGATAGGATGAAGACCAACAAAGCTTTTGAAAGTTGAATTTAAAATATTTCCTTCAATAATTTCACCGCCGATTGGGTTTGGGCGATCAAGGATGATCACCTTTATGCCGTTTTCAGCGCAAGCTTCTAATACGTAATTCAGTGTGTGGATGTAGGTATAAACACGGGTGCCAACATCTTGTAAATCAACAATAAATGTGTCGATGCCCTCGAGCATTTGTTTTGTTGGTTTTCGAACATCTCCATATAAACTGTGAACAGGTATATTAAAATAGGGGTGAATGAAATCTTTGGTTTCAATCATGTTGTCTTGAACGTCAGTAACAAATCCATGTTGTGGGCCAAAAAGCTTTTTTAAAGAAGATCCGCAAAGTGATTGAATGATCTCTGCAGTGTGAATGAGATTAGTTGAAAACGATGCGGAGTGTGCGAGTAGCGCAATATTTCCAGTTAACAGTTTTCGGTTTTCGGGCTCACTTAAAATATCTATTGCGTAATTTACGGACATTATGGATCCTTTAAAATAGTTTTTTTAAATTTTTCTTTAGATCAAATTTCTTAAGATTATTTTTGATATTTTTTTCCACTAAGTCTTTTTTTAACTTTTTAAAATTTATGGATTTGATGTTTAGTTTGTCGAGTAGTTTTTTTCTTTCTTGTTGATAAGTCATTTCAATTTCAGATATTTGTTTATGAAATTTTTCTTTAGCCTTAGCCTTGTTACTACTAAGGGTATTTTTTAATTTATTTTTAATTTGTTTTTCTAAAATCTTACTAATCTTTGATGGTGTCTCTGATTTTAAACTTAATGATGGAGAGTCATAAGGGCCATCAATATTCATTTCAAGTTCCACTTGCTTAATTGATTTAAATGCTGGAAGTAAAATTGATTCAAGTTGGTTAGACCTAGCTGTGACTGTTGAATTGTAATTGGTGAATGATCTTTTAACCTTGAAGTTGATGGAGTTAAAATCAAGAACCCCATCAAAAGCTGTTTGATCTTCAGGTGATTCCAAGGACCAATCAAAATCCTTACTTTTTACCAAAGATAGTTTTTTTCTTGGTGCCGCAATGATCAAGCCGTTAGCGTATAGTTTTGAATCATTTTTTATTGTTGCGTCCAGTTTTAATTTTCTTAAGGAGATATCATTGCCTATAAGGTCGATGAAAGCTTCAGGGGACAAGTTGATGGTTGAAGGGGAAGAACTGATGTTTTTGAGCAGGAGATTAAGGCTGAAATGGCCTTCTTTAGCGACATTAATGTTTGTCTTTTTGAGCCAAAAATAGGGGTATCCTCCAACTTTTGGAAATGTGAATATTTTGTTATGCCTCTTTGTCGCCTTTTCTATTTCAGAAGAGTCTTTATTAGCTTTTTTATCTCTTATTTTTTTCTCAATGGTTGCTGTCACTTCATGAGGTATCTTCTCTTTTAAGCGTGCAAGATTTTGAAAAGGTCCTTGGAATTCTTGTTTTATGTACGCCAATAAAATGCTGTTTAATTCTTTTTCAATTTCTAATTTTGGTAGCTGTACCTGATGTTTTAAAATAGATGAGTCATTTTTGATCAATTGCTTAAGGTTTTTAACTTTTTCATCATAAGAGTAAATATCCTTCTTAAAGAGTTGAATTTCTTTTTTCGTGAACTGATAATCTGCTTTTAAGGTCTTTAATTGATCTACAGCTTTTTTTATATTTTTATCTAATTTGAAATTATTGTAGTCAGAAATTTTTTTAAGAAGCTTTTGTTTTTTTTGACTCCATTTTTCTTTTTTATTTTTTAGCTCTGTTTTTATTGATTTAATTTCATTTTCTGTTTTAAGACGTGCTCTAATTTCGTCTTTCGTTTCGCTCAACGATTGTCCGTTCAGTATTGAGGAGAGAAGGCCGATGGCGTTTTCTTTATTTTTATCTCCTAATTTAGCGACTTCTTTTTCTGCAAATAATTTTATTTGATTGTTTTCACTTTTCTCGTTTTTCTGAAAAACTACTC
>Ga0181565_10000093_pt1 | contig 55814 bp, 48 predicted proteins | sample 101ome_16_FD_129661 | JGI IMG/M metagenome (GOLD analysis project Ga0181565, IMG submission 129661) | Coastal salt marsh microbial communities from the Groves Creek Marsh, Skidaway Island, Georgia - 101401AT metaG (megahit assembly) | ecosystem: Environmental > Aquatic > Marine > Intertidal... | reverse complement strand
TTCACGTTGATGTTGCATGCTCCGCTGTTTCCGAACGGACCGGAAGAAGCATTCTCCGCGAGCAATTCGGCCTCACGTCGCAGAAGGGAACGGTATCCTTGCACAACTTGACCGACTTCAATTTCCCCCGTGGCAGGAATGCTGAGTGGTTCCCGGTACTCCAGCACCACGCTGTCGCCTTCCATCAGGCTCAGGGCAAGTCCTTCCCATTCTTTGACATTTTCATGCGTGAAGCTCCCGAGGAAGTGTGTCCGTTCTTCATCCCAAACAAACAACTCACCTCCTTTGGGGACAACGAATCGGGAGAGGTAGAAACTCAAGCTTGTGGCCCCTTCAGCGCGCACGCCCAACCGCCACACTCGGAAACCAGATTCTTCACTCCAATTTCCAGAATTCTGCATGTTCCAAAACACCTCGTGTTCGACGCCAAAACGCCACGGAGCGTCTTTCATGTTTGCCGTTGCCACATCCTCAGCCGTGAGCATTGCCACATCCAATGCCGGAAAGGATTTCCAATTCAACGTCTGTTCAAGAGGCTGCGTCCAATTTGTAGGCTGGCCTCCGTGGCTGATTTGAGCCACGAGAAGGTGAGAAAAGGTGCTTGCAAGCAGGATTGCAGCTGCAAGTGCCGAGCGTTTAAATGAGGGAAATTGACTCATGGGTCGACGAGTTGGTTTGCAGCAAGATAGAACGACTCACGGCAATCTACTTGCAATTGTCGAGGGAATTGCCGTTTTTGCAGAAGGGTTTGGCGAACTCATCGACCTAGGCAACATCCCTGACAGTCTCCTCTCCAATGGAACCTCGTATTTGTGCATTTCGGTGGTTGATGGTCGTCGTTGCCTCATGCACGACGGCAAGCTCGCCCGCGCAATCGTTTGTGGACGGGGACCCCGAGGGCACACTTTTTTCGCAGCATGTTGGAGGATTTCTCGGGCACGGTGTGAGTTTCGCCGACTTCAACGGCGACGGATTCGACGATTTGACGTTCACTCAGTATTTGGGAGAATTGCTTGCGTACACCGGGGACGGAAACGGCGGATTTGAGCCTTACGACCTGGGCATCGAGAATTTGGGGGGGGAACCCAAATGCGTGCTCTGGGCCGACTTTGACAACGACGGGGATCAAGACCTTTTGGTGACCCAACGGTTGTCTTTGAACCGGCTTTTTGCGCGCATGCCCGACGGCGGTCTGCAGGAGGTGCCGGATGCCGGCGGCATGGCGGGGACCGAGCTTGAACGAACCTACGGAGCCGCGGTGGCCGATTACGACAAGAACGGCCGGCTCGATGTGTACCTCTGCCATTATCACACGCCGCAAACCAACAACGAACAAAACCGCCTTTTTCTCTCCGACGGCGGTGTGGATCTCGAGATGGCCTTCCAAGACGTCACGGCCTTGGCTGGGGTCGGAAACGGGGTCAAACAGTCGTTTCAAGCAACGTGGGTGGACGTGGACCGAGACGGTTGGCTGGACTTGCACGTCATCAACGACAGGACGTTTTGGCCAGACGCGTTGTACCGAAACCAAGGTGACGGAACGTTTGTCGACATGGCTGCAACGTGGGGCATTGGCATCGGTGAATATTCCATGAGTTCAACGTTTGGGGACTTCGACAAAGACGGCGACTGGGACATCCTGGTCAGCAACGGAGCCACGGAGGGAAACAACTTCTTGGTGTGCTCAGGTCATCCCTTTCTTGAGGAATCCGTGTCCCCCCCGATGCTCACGTACGAGAACGTCGCTGAGGAGGCAGGGGTCCTGTTGGACAACTTGGCGTGGGGCGCGCTTTGGTTCGACGCAGACAACAACGGCTGGCTCGACCTGTTCATTGGCACTGGAACGTCGTTTTACACCGATTACCCCGCCGTGTTGGACCTGTATTCATCAAGCTTGAATGGATTTTTCCTGAATATCGGTGGAAGCTTGCCGTTGACCGGCGCCTTTGAAAACGTGTACACAGACAACGAACTGACCTTTTCTTCTGCTTTTTCCGACCACAATCAGGACGGAGCCATGGATTTCGTCTCTCACAGGATTGGAATGCATGCAAGGCTGCTCAACGGCGTCCCCAACGGCAACCACTGGATTCAAATAAGCCTTGAGCCCAGTGAAGGCAACGCCGATGCCATCGGGGCCCTTGTCACGGCATGGAAGGGCGGTTTGGCCGACATGCGAAACCTCACTTGCGGGTCGGATTACTTGAGCCAAAACAGCCGCAGAATGCACTTCGGTCTCGGAGCCACTCCCAGCGTCGACAGCGTTGTGGTCGACTGGCCCTCCGGAAACCGGACTGTTCTTCTTGAACCTGCCGTGGATGAGCATTACGTCTTGTTGGAAAACGCCGGGATGGGTGGGTTTCTGTCCCCCGGATGCACCTACGAGATTGCTTGCAACTACCACGCCCAAGCCACTTCGGATGACGGTTCGTGCGACATGACTTGCGCGTGCGGAACCGGCACGGTTTGGGATCAAGGTGCGGGACAGTGCGTCCCTTCATGCACTGCCGACCAAAACGGCGACGGGAACATCAGCACGGCAGATTTGATTGTCTTCCTCACGTTTTTTGGTGACGCGTGCGAGTGAGGTTTTTCAGCACTCCACCCTGCAAAAACAACTCTTGCGCGGGGAGGGCTTCCTCAAATATCTTCGCAAAAAAGAACCTCCATGGGACGCGCATTTGAATTTCGGAAGGAGCGGAAAATGAAACGTTGGGCTGCCATGTCCAAGATTTTCGCCCGCTTGAACAAGGACATCATTCTCTCGATCAAAGAGGGGGGAGGGATTGCCGATCCGGACACCAACGCGCGTTTGCGCGCTGTCTTGCAAAACTGCAAGGCTGCAAACATGCCCAAAGACAACATCGAACGGGCCATCAAAAAGGCCACCGACAAGGACACCTCGGATTACAAGGAAGTGACCTTCGAGGGGTACGGACCTCACGGCATTGCTGTGTACGTCGAAACCGCCACCGACAACAACAACCGCACTGTCGCCAACGTCCGCTCCCACTTCAACCGTGGAGGAGGCCAACTCGGCACCACGGGCTCGGTGGAGTTCATGTTCAACCGGATGTGCTTTTTCAACATCCAAGACAACGGCATGGACCTGGACGACTTGACGTTGGAGCTGATCGACGTGGGAGCAGAGGAAGTGGAGCGCGACGACGAGGCAGGCCAAATCATCATCTCTGCCCCTTTTGAGTCGTTCGGAGGCTTGCAAGCCAAGCTGGAATCGGACGGCCATGAGATTGTGGAGTCGGGGTTGGAACGTGTTCCCACAACCACCAAAGCCCTCTCGCCTGAGCAGGTTGAAGAAGTGGAGGGGTTGATTGAGCGACTTGAAGGAGACGATGACGTGCAAGCCGTGTTCCACACAATGGAGCCCTTGGTGGGGTAAAACGAGAACTGACGCGAGGGCTGGAGTGCGTTGTGACCTTCAGGATGAAACCCTGAATGGATTCTTGCGTAACTTCAGGAGATGCCTAAGCCGCACGCACATTCTGCACGTTGGAGGTCCGCTGTCCCGGAAGTTTGGACAGGCAGGCTCCTTTGGACCTTGGTCTGGGCCTTCGTGGCTGCAGAGCTTGGCGCCCAAACTGAACCTGCGGCACCGAACCATTGGTCTGAACTGATGCGCGGAGATCAAGTCAACTTGCAAGAAGCCCGCGTTCAATTTGAAGCCCAAAGCCACCTCCGCCTCGAAAGTCGCTCGTGCGGTGAGAAGCCGTTCGAACGCTGGGCCTGGTGGATGCAGGAGCGCGGAGGTCTGGAGCAAGCACCCGACCCCTTCGGTTGGTGGGAGGCAGCCGAGGATTGGCGAAATGCGGCTTCGCAACCTGCATCGTTTCCTGCGGTTTGGTCCTACCTCGGCCCAGAAGCGATTCCCGTCCACGGCGGAGCCGGACGTGTAAATCGAATTCGGATTGACCCCAACAACGCAAACCGATGGTTGGCCTGTGCGCCTGCGGGTGGGCTTTGGCAATCGTTGGATGCCGGGGAAACGTGGAGTGTCATGGGTGTGGACGTTTTGTCTCCGCTCGGGGCAACAGACGTTTGGATGGATCCGGAAGACAGTGCCCACATGTGGTTGTGCACAGGGGACGGCAACGGAGGGGACACCTACAGCATCGGCATTCTTGAAACCTGGGATTCTGGCATGTCGTGGGGTCCTTTGGAACTGAGTTTTGAGGCGAGTCAAGGGCGACGCGTCCACACCGCCCAGCGTCATCCCAACCAACCGAATGCGTTTTTGGCTGCCTCCGACTTGGGGGTATTCAAAACTTCCAACGGAGGAACAACCTTTACGCTCGTGCTTCCTGGGCACGCCAGAGACGTTGTTTGGTTAAGCGACAGCGTGGCCTTGGCCGCAGTTGAAAACCAGGGGGTTTTCCGATCCTCTGACGGTGGAGAGAGCTGGATCGAGTGCATTCTTCCGGAGTCGTTGAGCAGCGTGGGACGAATTCAACTGGCTGCCCAAGCTTGGGGAGAGGCCGACGCACGTGACACGGTTTACGCCGTTGGAGGACATTACTACCAACAGAACTTTTTGGCCTTTTGGAAAAGTGTCGACGGAGGCCAAACCTGGACGGCTCCCGCCACGCGCCAAACTGGCCCCAATTTGCTCGGCTACACCGTGAACGGAGCGGACAACGGAGGGCAAGCGTTTTGGGATCTGTGCATTGAAGTCGACCCCCAAGACGCAACTCGAGTGCTTGTTGGCGGCGTCAACGTCTGGGAGACCCTCGACGGTGGCACGAACTGGAATTGTCAGGTGCACTGGCAAGGGGCGTTTGAATCGAAATACGCCCACGCCGACCAACACGACATTGCTTTCCTCCCGGACGGAAGGGTTCTCTTGGCCAACGACGGCGGGGTGTTCGAATGGGATGGCAATGCTGTCACGGACAAGTCAGATGGGCTGGACATCGCCCAGGGATACGCGTTGGGGTTGCATCCAACGGATCCGGACAAGTGCATTCTGGGAACGCAGGACAACGGCACAAACCTTCTCACCCCGGGCTTCGATGCCCGTATCCTCGACGGAGACGGGTTCCACGGCTTTTTCGACGTGAGTGCACCAGGCCGCCTGTTTGCATCGGCTTACTATGGCCTGCTGTACCGCAGTGAAGACGGGGGGCGGACCATGTCGAACATCGCCAACTACTACCAAGGATCAGGACCCAACGAGTTGGGATCTTGGCAAACGCCGTTCCAACTGCATCCCGCTGTGCCAGGCCGCATTGTGGCCGCCAAAAAATCCCTGCACTACTCGGACGACGGCGGAAGCTCGTGGTCCACAGTGGGAGGGATGGGCACCGTCCGCGCGACGGCCATGGCGTTGTCTCCTTCGGACCCCAACGTGGCGTTGATCGCCAAGAACAACCAACTGCATTGGTTCGGGGACCTGTCTGCCGAGGCCCAGCAAATCTCAGGCTTGCCTGGCGACTACATTGGGGACGTGGCGATCGACCGCGATTCTTCCGGGGTTTGGTGGGTTTCGATGGCTTCCTACGAGGAATCAGCCCAAATGTGGCGCACTTCCGATTTTGGCGTGTCTTGGGAAAACGTGAGCGCCGGATTGCCTCAATTGCCCGTTCACCGCGTCATTCAACTGCCAGGCGATCTCTGGGCCTGCGCCTCCGAACTTGGCGTGCACATTTGGAACGGGGAGGCTCAAGCGTGGGAATCGTGGGGCTCAGGCATGCCTTTGACGCCTGTTGTGGACCTCGCGGTCGACACGTTGCAGAACCGCCTGGTCGCATCGACCTACGGACGCGGTGTTTGGACCGCTCCCTTGCCGGACGCTCCGGAACATCACGTCACCGTGACTCAACTTCTCGCTCCCGTCACGCAATGCATGAACCAACTCACGGGGTCTCCGGAGATCCGAATTTCAGGACACGCGCCAGTGGAGGCTGCAGGCTACGAAGTTCGGGCGTCGCGAGATGGTTCCTCAGAGGTGGTCGACACCGTTTGGACAGCCTTTGCTGAGCCGCAATTGCCGGCGACCAAAGTCGTGCTCGATGCCTTTGCGTTGGACGTTCCAGAATCCGGCGACTGGTCCATTGAAATCACCCCTTTGCTTGACGGAAGTGAGGGCTTGGCGACGTTGCAAACCACCCTTTGGGCCTCCGGATTGGGGCACACGACCACCCTTCAATGGTGGGGAGATTGTGAATCTGTGGACATGCGTTGGGCGTTGCTTGATTCGGAAGAATCCGTCTTGCTGCTGCAAAGCACCCCACTTTGGGCAGGAGACACGTTGACCCAAACCTGGTGCCTGTCCGAGGGCTGCTATGAAGTGCTTTGGGAGGACTCTGGGGACGACGGCTTCTCCGGGTCGTACTGCGGCGAGGGTGGAGGCTACCGAATCTTCGGGCCTTTGGGCGACGTGCTTTCGGAGTCGATCTCGGAGGATTTCGGTTCTTCTTTGACTGTGCCGTTCTGCGTGACGTTGCCTTGGTGCTACGCGGATTACGATGGCGACGGCGAACGAGCCGTCAGCGATTTGCTCACCGTGTTGGCAGAATACGGGTGTTCGAGCGACTGCTTCACAGACAACAGCTTGGACGGGTACGTGGGCGTGAACGACCTCATGAACATGCTGTCCGTGTTCGGATCCGGCTGCAGTTCTGAGGATTGACGAACTGCCCCCCTCGCAGTTTTTCACTGCATCTGTGAATAAGTCGACAGCCCCTTCTGTCCCTTCGCCTTGCGTCTCTTGAGGATTCCCCCCACATTGGACTTGATTGGATGCACCTCGCATACCTGAGGACAGCGTTCGGTTAAGTTTAGTTGTTAGTTAGAGAGGCTTCTGCAACGGCGGGGGCCTCTTTTTTTGGGTCCTTGCAGACCAAATTCGCGGCGCCCTGATTCCCCGGGTGTACTTTCGCGCCATGCAAGAATTCACCGCATCTCATCCCGTCGAGCTGATTGAGGCCCTGATGACCCACGTTGGCTACGCGACGCGTACACGCGCAAGAAATGCGCTCAAGCGCGGTGAAGTGCTGGTGAATGGGCACGTGGTTTCCCGGGGAAGTGACATCTTGGAACCAGGTGCCAAAGTGTCGATTCTGTCCAAGGAAGAGCTGACGAAGCGTGCTCGGACAGGAGGCACCGCACCTCGATCAGAATCGCCCAAAGCCAATCCCGCATTGCTTCGAGCGCCGTTCCCCGTCGTGTACGAAGACGAAAACGTGTTCGTTTATGAAAAGCCCGCGGGGTGGGTTTGTGCTTCACCCAACCCCAAGGTCAAGACGACCTACACGATTGTCAAGGCCTACCTCGAAGCCAAATCCACGGAGCATGTGGACGTACACTTCGTCAACAAACTGCCACGGGAAGCAAGCGGGTTGTTGGTGGTGACCAAATCCCTGGAGTGGCGCAAGCACTTGCAATCCGAGTGGAATTCCTTCGCCCAGGGACTGTACGTCATGGTGCAAGGACACTTGCCCGCGGACGACGACTTGTATCTGAGGCCTGAGAATGAGGAGCCGTATGCGCTGCCCTACAGAACCATGCGAGCGACCAACCAGCACACGCTTTTGAAATTCAAGGCCGGGTACGAAGTCATTGGTGATTTGCTTCCCGCCTTGCGTAAACAAGACTGCATGCTCATTGGCGTAGGGAAGAGCGCACCCGACCCAATCAAGCGCGGCGGAATTCACCTTTTTGCCTTGGCCATGAAGGGTCCCAACGGCGAAGTGGTCAACGTCAAAACGCGCGTGCCAAACGAGTTTCTCAAGCTTGTGCGCGGAGGGAGCTCGCCGAAGCCGGGTCCTCGTCCGGATTCAGGTGCGCCCAGGCGCCCTCTGGGCAGACAAGCTCCAAGTGGGGACAAAAAAAAGCGCTGATTCTCAGAGGGAGAACCGGCGCTCGACCCAATCTCGAAGCAGTTGCGCTTCTTGAACGGGCAGTTCCTTAAATGCCAACCTCAAGGCCCGTCGCATTTGCGTAGGCTGCTGGTGTACGTGGCGGATCAAGGTTTGGAATTCTCTCAGGCGATCTGGCTGTTGCTGGAGAGGAATACCGTGAATTGCCATGTTGTTTTTTGTTGCAGGATGGTTTGAATACGGAGTTGGTTATGGAAAGTTTCATCGCGCAAAGAATGGGAGCCGCAATCGGCTTGAAACGCCCTAATTTCGCGGGGAGTTTTAACCTAAAACACATTTCATGCCTCGCCCCGTTTACATCGTTTCCGCAGTCCGCACTCCCATGGGGAGCTTTCAAGGCTGCTTGTCCACCGTGCCCGCGCCCAAACTTGGTTCGGTTGCCATCGCGGGTGCACTTCATGCGGCATCGCTGAATCCAAACGCCGTTGACGAGGTGTTCATGGGCCACGTTTTGCAAGCTGGGGTCGGTCAAGCTCCCGCGCGACAGGCGGCCCTGGGCGCTGGGGTGGAGGATCACGTTCCATGCACGACCGTCAACAAGGTTTGCGCAAGTGGAATGAAGGCGATTTCACTCGGCATGCAAGCCATTTCTAGTGGCGATGCCGAAGTTGTGGTGGCTGGCGGCATGGAAAACATGAGCCGTGTCCCGCATTACCTCGAGGGGCGCAACGGGGTGAAATTTGGGAACATCTCTGTGAAGGACGGCATGCTGCTCGACGGCCTAACCGACGTGTACAACGCCACCCACATGGGCAATTGCGCTGAATTGTGTGCGAAGGAAAAGAACATCACCCGCGAGGAGCAAGACGCCTTTGCCATTGAAAGTTACCGCCGTGCCACAGAGGCATGGGACGCAGGGAAGTTTGATGCCGAGATCGTGCCCGTCTCTGTGCCTCAACGTCGTGGGGAAGATGTCGTTGTCAACCGCGATGAAGAATTCACCAACGTGCGGTTGGACAAGATTCCTTCGCTCCGACCCGCGTTTGACAGAGAGGGAACCGTCACGGCTGCGAACGCTTCAACCTTGAACGACGGGGCCTCTGCATTGGTGTTGGCTTCGGAAGAAGCAGTCCAAAAACACGGCCTGAAGCCCCTCGCTCGTCTCTTGGCGACGGCGGATGCTGCCCAAGCTCCGGAGTGGTTCACCACGGCACCGTCCCTTGCTTTGCCGAAGGCACTTCGCAAGGCGGGCCTGTCAGACGCAGAAATTGACTTGTGGGAGCTCAACGAGGCATTCAGCGTCGTGGGCATTGCCAACAACCGCGAATTGGGATTGAACCCTGAGGCGGTCAACGTGAATGGCGGAGCGGTTGCGCTGGGTCACCCGCTCGGCTCCAGCGGCTCCCGCATTGTGGTGACGTTGATCCACGCGTTGCGTGACCGTGGTCTGAGCCGAGGTGCAGCAGGCATTTGCAACGGCGGGGGTGGAGCCTCTGCCTTGGTTCTCGAATTGGTTCAATGAGCTCTGTGCGTCCCCTCGGACAGGCCTGGGCGCACTTGAGCCACGTGCCGCTTCGAAAGGAGGCTTCGGATCGGTCGGAGTGCGTCAACGAGGTGCTGGGCGGCGAGACGGTCCAAGAGCTGGAATTGGGACCGGGGGATTGGGTTCGTGTAGAACTTCCCGACGGATACCAGGGCTGGATGGATCGCCGGCAACTTCGACCCGTGACATTCCTGTGGAATGGACATCCGTTCCGGTTGTCAACCATGCATTCGTCTTGGAAAGGCGTGGCAGGAGGGTGGCTTCCGGCTGGATGTGTGGTTCGTGAGCTGAACGGCACGTGGTTCCTCGGCGAAGACGAAGTAACGCCCTTGGGCGAACCGCCGAAGCTTCATGAATCTGACATGTCCACCTGGGCAGAATCCATGCTAGGGGTGCCTTACCACTGGGGTGGGCGTTGCGGTTGGGGCTACGATTGCAGCGGTTTGGTTTCCCTCGCGGCTGCGCTCGTCGGGCTTCAAGTTCCAAGGGACGCCTCGGAGCAATTTGCGGTAGGCGCGGAGGTTCCGATGGGCTCCATCCGCAGAGACGACGTGGCCTTTTTCCAGAATTCCAAAGGCCAAATCACACACGTTGGACTCTGCGACGGAACAGGACACGTGATTCACGCGTCAGGCCAGGTCCGCAGGGACCGCTTGGACGGAACCGAGCTGATGCGCATCAGCGACGGGGCAACCACGCACAATTTGGCGGGGATTCGTCGCTGGACGGAAGGGTAGGTAGCTGTGCGGCAAGCTCAGAAAAAGGACTTATTGGCACGAATGAGATCTCGCAGCATCGGAGAGACGCGGTACCGTTCTTCCCCGTAACGTTGTCCGAGGGCTTCCAACAGATTGACTACCTCCTGCAGGCCCCATTCTTCCGCCCATGCCAACAATCCTTTTGGATAATTTACTCCCTTTTGCATGGCGATGTCCACGTCGGAGGGAGAGGCAACTTGCCAAAACACAGCGTCGGCAGCCTCGTTCATCAACATGGCTAGAATTCGTTCAGCAACGCCTTCCACAACCTGGCCACCCGATCCTTGCTTGGTTCCGTCCTGGTACCAATAGAAGCCTTTGCCGGATTTGCGACCGAGCCACTTCGCAGCAACGAGTTGACGTTGAGTGTGACTGGGACGGTACCGAGAATCGCCGTAAAACGCAGCATGCACGGTGGAGGTCACCGCGTAGTTCACGTCCTGACCAATCAAGTCCATCAATTCAAAGGGACCCATGCGGAACCCTTGGGCTCGCATGGAGGCGTCGATGTCTTCAACGGAGGCAACGCCTTCTTCCAACATGCGAAGTGCCTCGCTGTAAAAGGGCCTCGCCACTCGATTGACGATGAATCCAGGGGTGTCCTTGGCTTTGGCGGGGGACTTTCCCCAACGCGTCATTTCGCGTACGCCGTGATCCGCCAAGTCCGGGTGCGTTTGCAACGCAGGCACCACCTCGACGAGCGCCATAAGTGGTGCTGGATTGAAAAAATGCAGGCCGAGAACGCGCTCTGGATGCGTGCAAGCTTGGGCCAACGCGGTCACCGACAAGGAAGACGTGTTGGTCGCCAACACAGCATCCGCGTCCAAAACTTCTTCCAGCGCGCGAAACAGGGAGGACTTCGCACCGAGATCTTCCACAATGGCTTCAATCACTACATCGCAGCCCGCCAGGTCATTCATGTTTCCAGTCCGTGCAATCCTCGATTGAATCTCCGCAGCATGCATTTCAGACACGCGCCCTTTTTCAACAAGGCGCTCCATGACCCGAAGCAGGGCAGAGTCACTTCTTTTGAGTGCGTCCGCATTGGAGTCCAAAAGCACCACGTTGCAACCGGCCTGCGATGCAATTTGGGCAATGCCTGAGCCCATGGTGCCTGCACCAACGACACCAACTTTGGTCCACGTCTTCATGGTGCGAAGGTACTCGTCAACACCGGCCGTACACGCAAAGGGGACGACAATGAACCGCGCTCCCATCGAAGAGCTTCTTCTCCGAACATTGCCACATGAACGAAGACAAACGCAGACGGGGAGGTTGGACACGCTCCTCTTGGAAGGTGAAACGAGTTTTGGAACGCAACCGCGCTCTTTTGCGCGCCTGGCGAAATCAGCATCCGAATGAGGAAACACCGAACGTATCTGAACAATCCAACGAGTGGCTGACTCGACGAGGATTCGACTTTCAATTTCACACGCACGTCACAACAACAGACGACGGCAAACTCGCAGTCATGTGTTACGATGAGGGTTACATCCTTGAGGACGGTGAAATCCGCCCCTTCGATCAAGCAGCAAGACGAAGTGAATCAGCGTCGCTTGCGCGCTTGGCGTGATGAAGAGGACTTTTTTGCCCCTCCTTTGCGCTTCTTCTCGTGAAACGCACCTTTGTACGAAGGGTCGGCCTTTCGTCTCTGAAAGTCAATGGTTTTGGCCATGGATTTTGCCTCCCAAGCAGGAGTCTCCGCCACGCCTACCTCTTCCGGAAGGTCCCAAGGCGAAGGCCGTCCATCCGCCGGTAGACGCTCCAAAACACGGCTGAGGCTTACCTCATCTGTGGGGTCCACCAAAGTGTATGCCACGCCAGTCCTCTCCGCACGTCCTGTTCGACCGATGCGGTGCACGTAATCGTCCGACATTCGAGGCACGTTGAAGTTGATGACCACTTCTGTTTCTGGCACGTCGATTCCGCGAGCGCTCACGTCTGTGCTTACGAGAACACGTACCGCTCCTTCTCGAAACTGACCCATCGCTGCGAGCCGGGTGTGCTGCGCCTTGTTCGAATGGATCTCCGCAACCTGCCGGGGAAGCGCAGCTTCAAGCGCCGTTCGCACGCGTTTCGCATCTTCTTTCGTCCTCACAAACAACAACGCGCGGGACTCCGAATGGATGCCGGTGAGCAAATGCAGAACCAGGTTGATCTTGGTTTGAACGTTCGGAGTCCGAACCACAAGTTGTTTCACCGTGGTTACCGGGGTGCCTTCCGGAGTGACTTCAATTCGGGTGGGCCACAACAAAAATTCATCTGCCAATCGCTCCACTCGTGCAGGAAAGGTGGCGCTAAACAGGAGGTTTTGTCGCTTGTGAGGAACCACCTCAAGAATGTCACGCAACTGGGGCATGAACCCCATGTCCATCATTCGGTCGGCTTCATCCAAAACAAGGGCCGTCATTTTCTTGGTCACAAGAGCGCCACGCAGATACAGCTCAAGAAAGCGTCCAGGCGTCGCAACGACAACATCCACCCCCAATTCCAAGGCCGCGATTTGAGTCTTTGGCCCGACGCCACCGACGAGAGCAAGTGAACGGATGTCCGTAAAGACGGCAAAGGATTGCACAGCGTTGTGGACTTGAAGGGCCAGTTCTTTGGTCGGCACCAAGATGGCCACTCGCGGAACGCCGTCTTGGCGACCCTTGAGCTTTTGCAGCAGGGGCAAGACGTACGCGCCTGTTTTCCCTGTCCCCGTCTGGGCAACGCCAATGAGGTCTTGTCCAGCCAGAATTTTGGGGATGGCCTGAACCTGCACCGGCGTTGGAGCAGTGTACCCCAATTCCTCCACAGCATTCAAAAATTGCCTTTTCAATTTCAGATCTTCAAACCCCATTGGCCAAAGGTAGGGGGCAACCTATCTTGCAGCATGATTGAAGGGGAGGCAAGCTTTTCTGACTTTTCAGACATTGCCCCGTTGTCGGGCACAGAGGCAACGAAGGCCTTGACTCAACTCCGAGAATCGCGGGATTGGGTTCGAGATTTGAGCCGAATGATTCCGTTGGAAGAAGCTCAGCGCATTCGCGAGAATTGGCAAGGTGTTACAGACGTTGAGGGATTTCAAGGTGTTGTGGTCAAACCCTTCTTGGAGAGCTTGATGAAGGCAACCACCGACGGCGTGACTTGGCATGCGGCAGACGGAGCGTTAGACAAGGGGCTTCTTTACTTGACAAACCACCGTGACATCGTGCTGGACCCGTCCTTGGTCAACGTTGCCTTGCTCAATCACGGACGGGGATCAACCGAGATTGGAATCGGTTCCAACCTGTTGGGGTCGGCTTGGGTCAGTGATTTGGTTCGCCTCAACCGCTGCTTCGTGGTGGAGCGATCGGGGTCGGCGAGAGAACGCTACATGCACAGCCTTCGAACGGCGGCCTACATCCGGTCGGCAACGTCCTCAGGAACTCCCGTGTGGCTTGCTCACCGAGAGGGGCGAGCAAAAGACGGCCACGATACTACGGCGCCCGCACTCATCCGAACGTTGTCGGAAGGATGCGACCCCAACGTCTGGAACAGCCTGCAGGTGGTTCCGGTTTCCATCAGTTACGAATGGGACCCATGCGACGTTTTTAAGGTCAATGAACTGTTGCATCGCGAGACGTCAGATTCGTATTCCAAGGTGTCCGGGGAGGACGAGCTAAGCATGTGGACAGGTCTTGTTGGGGCGAAAGGGCGTGTTCACTTGGAGTTTGCAAGTGTTATGTCGTGGGAACACTCCGCCGAAGATTCACGCCCTGAACGTGGAATGGCTTTGGCTTACGACAGAAGGTTGATGGCAGGTATGCGGCTTTGGCCCAACCAAAGAATTGCAGCGGAACAATTGGGCCTTGACAATTCGGTGTGCGACCTGATTCCTGAACCAAATCCAGAAGAGCGCACGCAATGGGATTGCCGAAGGGCCGTCGTAGAAGACGCGCTCAAGGAACGCGGATGGTCGAGGGAACAAGCTGTTCGAAAGTGGTGTCAAGGCCTCGCCGCACCGCTTCAATTACGACACCGCTTGTTGGATAAAGCTCGCTACAGCGACGGCTCCGGCCACTGAGGCGTTCAACGATTCGGCTCTTCCGGCTCCAGGGATGGAAGCAATGGCGTGGCACGCCTCAACCACGTTTTCCGACAAACCGTGCGATTCAGATCCCACAACAAGAAGGGAGGGTTGGGCAATGGATCCTGAAAACAAATCCGTGCCACCGGCATCCAGTCCAACGACATGCGTTTTGTAGGCAGAAGGCAGGTCCTCCAGTGACTGGACCAACGTAGGCACGTGAAACGTTGATCCCATCGAGCTTTGGAGCGCCTTCGGTCCCAAGGGGTCTGCGGAACCAGGACTCAGCACAACTCCGGCCAAACCAAACCAATCCGCCACTCGAATCAACGTACCCACGTTCCCGGGGTCCTTGAGCTCGTCGAGGTAAAGGACGGTCCCTGCTGGGGTCGATGGAAGGTCAAACGTTTCTGGAAAATGAGCCACCGCAAGCAACCCCGGTGGGGTCTTCAACGCAGACATGATCTCCATGTCTTTCGCTCCAGTTTCACGTCGCTCAATTTCTCCAGAGATTTCAGGCGAATTCCAAAATTCAGAGCCTTCCCAAGCAGGGGTGAAGTAGATTCGTTCCACGTCCCAGGAACTCTTGCACAATTCCAGAATGCACTTCTCCCCCTCGACCATGATTTTTCGAGCGTTCCACCGCTCGGATCGACGCTTGAGTTGGCGAACTTCTTGCCGCAGTGCTTTGGGGATGGCCATGGTGCTGGCAAGTTACGCAGGTCCAGCTGCAGCCCAAGAGCCGACTCCCAAATTGGAATGGCGAAAGACTCAAATTTTTGTTGCTCGGAATTCAGGGGAGACGCCCTCGCGCATTTTGCGCGACGAGTGGCAAAGCGCACTGCCTCACCGCCCGACAGCGCGAGGTGTGGTTTGGCCTTGGTGGCAAGAAGGGGACGAGCGCAGGCAGGTGCGCAGCAAACAGCGCTCAGATGAGGAGGCGCTGGCCAACGCGCGGTCGCTCAAAAACCGCCTGACTTCGGAGGGGTGGTTGGGCGCAGAAGTCGAAGTTTCATGGCGCACCGTTCGGCGTGGAGCGATTTTGGAATTGATCATGACCCCAGGCAGCCGTTGGTACATTGACAGTTTGACTTGGCGCACCCAGGGTTCGGGGTTGCCCGAGCGCAAAATCGAAACGATTTCAGGCCTTCACGCTGGGCTGGCCTTTCAGCGAGGAAAATTGCAAGACGCGCAAGACCTCATTTCAGCCTACGCACAATCCCTTGGATATTCGACCTTCCACAGCGGCTTGGTCACGTTTGAAGCTGACACGGCAGGTCGCACGGGTTCCCAAGGAGTGCACCTGACCGTAACCTGCCTGCCCTGGGACGCCCAAAAAGCAACCTGGATGTCGGGCATTGGAGGGGATGCCTCGGAACTTCAGCCGCACCCCAAAGTAAGAATTGGTGCGGTTACTTGGAATGGAACGGTGCCCCATTCAGCTTCGCGACCGGGTGAATTGAGAAGTGAGGTCTGGCAACACCTTGTTGGTGTGACGGCAGGCGCGGTTTACAACCCGCAGAACTTGGCTGAAACGTATTCGCGTCTGTCCGGGCTCAACTCGGTTCATCGTGTCTCCATGACTCAATCAATGCGGTGGGATACTGCGGTGGCCGAAATCGAAGTGGGACTTCCGGGGCGTGCTGTAATGGACCTTGACTTCACCTTGATCCCTGAGACGTCCCATGACCTTGGCCTCGAATTGGACATGGTGCGAAACGACGCGCGGTACGGACCTAAACTCGGCGCCACCCTTCTGCACAGAAACCCACGCGGATGGGGGGCAGAAAACGCCCTCGAAGTGGCCTTTGGATACGTTTCCGTCGCCCCGTTTTCTTCCTTCAACCGACAAACCCTGTTCAACAGCGGAGAGTGGACCGTTCGATGGTCCACACGTCAATTGGGAATTGCCCCCCTATCTCTCGAACATTTCCCCCCGTCAACGGCGCCATTTACCTCCGCGGACTTTGGATGGGATCGGGAAGTTTGGCCTGAATTCACCCGTTCTCAGTTTCACGTCCAACACGACGTGGGTTGGACTGAAAACCCCACGCGGGCCTCGGTGATTCGATTCAGTCCTGCGAACATTGCGTTTGTCAACCTCAGCAACCGGGACTCTTCGTTTGTGGAGTGGCTCGATGCGCAACAAAATCCGCTGATTCAGGCGAGATTCAACAACCACCTCACTTTGGGGTCCAAGGCTGGTTGGGAATCCAACTGGCGGTCACTCGGTTGGGACGGTCATGCAAGCATTCAAGCAAGTTGGGCAGGAGGGCTGGCCCAAACACTTGCCAAGCGACTGGCGCCCGAGTCTGCATTTGATGCCTCTACGGGAGCTTGGCTCGTCGCACCAGGCGTCCCTCTGGTTCAACACCAGCGCATCTTGGCCCGATTGCAAGCGCGCAAGCCTTGGAGTCTTCGCCCCAACTGGAGCTCGGCGTGGAACGTGTTGTTTGGATTCGCCAATGCCGGCGCCAACACACCTTCGCTCCCGCTCGAACAGGCCTTTTTCACGGGCGGTGCGAACGGCGTTCGTGGTTGGCGTCTTCGTGATCTTGGCCCAGGAACCGTGAACAGCTTGGACACCGACCTCGCCATCTTTGGAGTAGGGGACGTTCGCTTGGACGTACAACTCGAATTGCGACTTCACTTGAATCCAACGTGGAGTGCGGCCTGGTTCACCGATGCCGGCAACGTCTGGCTCCATGGCAAGGAAGCGCCGGAGGTTGCCACGTTGCGCGGACAGGGGGTCAGATCCGTAGGATGGAGCACGGGTACGGGGCTACGTTACAACCTGGATTTTTTCCTGATTCGGTTGGACGCGGGAATTCGGCTGCACGACCCCACGCAACCCGAACAATTTAGGTGGTTTTTTCAATCTGAACCACGCGGTGCACTTCATCTTGGATTGGGGCTGCCTTTTTGAATGGAGGGATTTCTGCTATTCACCGTGGCTTCTTTCAAGCCGTGGAGAACTGCTAAAAATTGTCGCCTGACGCGCATCAAGCCGCATTAAATTTGCCGCATGGTATGGTTCAAACGCAACACCGAGGGCATCACTACCTCCAGCGCCGAGAAGAAGGAAATTCCTGAAGGTGCTTGGTACAAATGCCCCAATTGCAAGACCGTGGTTTCCAACCAAGAGCACGCCAACACCCTGTGGGTATGCTCCATGTGCGATCACCACGAACGAATCGGGAGTGAGGAATACTTTGGGCTGCTGTTCGACGACGGAAAATACCGTGAAGTGGCGCCCAAGCTTCAGGCCTCAGACCCACTTCAATTCGTCGACACCAAGGCCTACACGGACCGGCTCGAAGCCGCACAGAAAAAAACCGGGTTGACTGATGCCATTCGCGTGGCGTCTGGAGACATGAGTGGCCAAGGCGTTGTTGTGGCCTGCATGGATTTTTCGTTCATTGGAGGCAGCATGGGGTCCGTTGTGGGAGAAAAAATCGCCCGAGGCATCGACCACGCCATCAAAAAGGGCGTGCCGTTCATTTGCATCAGCAAGTCTGGTGGAGCACGAATGATGGAGGCAGGGCTGAGCCTCATGCAAATGGCCAAAACAAGTGCCAAGCTTTCGCTCCTGTCCAAAGAAGGCTTGCCGTTCATCAGCTTGTTGACAGACCCCACGACAGGAGGGGTGACGGCTTCGTTTGCCATGCTTGGCGACCTCAACATCAGTGAGCCAAATGCCTTGATTGGATTTGCTGGACCTCGCGTCGTGAAAGAAACCATAGGCAAGGATTTGCCCGACGGATTTCAGCGCGCCGAATTCGTCTTGGAACATGGTTTCTTGGACGCCATCGTTTCTCGCTCTGAATTGAAGGAGAAGCTCTCGTTCGCTCTCAAAATGCTGCACACGCAGGAGTGAGGTGCAACGAGGCGGGTTTCTGTCGTATCTTTGCACCTCAATTTTTCGCATCACGAACATCTAAACGATTTCGCACATGTATCTCGACGCAGAAAAGAAGAAGGATTTCTTCGCCAAGCACGGCAAAGGTGCCACCGACACGGGTTCTCCCGAAGGCCAAATCGCCATGTTCTCTTTCCGAATTGCCCACCTCACGGAGCACCTGAAGGAGAACCGCAAAGACTTCAACACGCAACGCGCCCTCATCAATTTGGTGGGCAAGCGGCGCAAGTTGTTGAATTACCTCGCAGACAAGGACATCACACGCTACCGTGCGATTGTTAAGGAACTTGGCTTGCGTCGCTGATTCCATTTGAACATTCACTGAAGGCGGTTGAAGGTCAACCGCCTTTGGCTTATTGGGGCTTGCCGGCCCGTACACACGTAGAAGAAGAGGCAAAATGAACATTCACAACCAATCCATCGATCTCGGCAATGGGCGCGAGATCACCATCGAAACCGGCAAGCTCGCCAAGCAAGCACACGGTTCTGTCGTCGTCCGTTCGGGCGAGACCATGCTCCTCGCCACCATCGTCTCCAGTTACGAGCCGATGGACGTGGACTTTCTTCCCCTCACGGTAGACTACCGCGAGAAATATGCGGCGGCAGGTCGTTTCCCAGGCGGATTCTTCAAGCGCGAAGCTCGGCCTTCGGACACTGAAGTCCTCGTCATGCGACTTGTTGACCGGGCACTTCGCCCCATGTTCCCTGGCGATTACCACGCCGGAACTCAGGTGATGATTCAATTGATGAGTGCGGACGCGGAAGTCTTGCCAGACAGCTTGGCTGGTTTCGCTGCGAGCGCAGCAATCGCAGTGTCTGACGTGCCCTTTGACGGCCCCATTTCTGAAGTGCGCGTGGCACGAGTGGACGGCGAATTCATCATCAACCCACTTCGAAGCGAGCTCGAGGTTGCAGACATGGACATCATGGTCGCCGGAACGTTGGACAGCATTGTCATGGTTGAAGGCGAAATGAAGGAAGTGAGCGAAGGAGAGATGGTCGATGCCATTGAGAAGGCTCACGCAGCCATCAAGGTGCAATGCGAAGCACAAAACGAGCTTGCCAAGAAAGTGGGCACATTCGGCAACAAGCGCGAATACAGCCACGAAACCCACGACGAAGCGCTCCGCAGCCGGATTCAAGAGGAGATGTACCCCCAATTCTACGAAGCAGGCAAAACGGGCGCAACCAAAGAAGAGCGCAAAGCCCGCTTCTCCGAATTGAAAGAGGCCTTCATGGCCACGATGAGCGACGACGAGAAGGCAGAGAAGGGAGGCCTGGCGAGCGACTACATCAAGTCAGCTCAGAAGAAAGCCGTTCGAGATTTGATCTTGAACGAGGGGCTTCGCTTGGACGGGCGCAAAACCACCGAAATCCGCCCCATTTGGACGGAAGTGGACTACCTGCCGGGCTGCCACGGGTCCTCCATTTTTACACGAGGTGAGACGCAAAGCCTCACCACATTGACCTTGGGCACCAAGCTTGATGAGCAATTGATTGACGGAGCTTTGGTTCGCAAGACTGAAAAGTTCCTTCTTCACTACAACTTTCCGCCGTTCAGCACAGGTGAAGAACGTCCGTTGCGAGGCACGAGCCGCCGCGAAGTTGGGCACGGAAACTTGGCATTGCGCGCGTTGAAGCCTGTGTTGCCTCCCGTGGAACAATGTCCGTACACCATCCGTTTGGTCAGTGAAATCCTGGAATCCAACGGTTCTTCATCGATGGCAACCGTGTGCGCCGGGACCTTGGCATTGATGGACGGAGGTGTCCAAATCAAAGCTCCCGTTTCCGGAATAGCGATGGGGTTGATTACCGATCAAGAAAGCGGCAAGTACGCCATTCTTTCTGACATCCTTGGAGACGAAGACCACCTCGGAGACATGGACTTTAAAGTCACTGGCACGGCGGACGGAATCACGGCCTGCCAGATGGACATCAAGATTAAAGGACTGAGTTTCGATCAATTGCGCGAAGCTTTGGAACAAGCCCGCGAGGGACGTCACCACATTCGCAAGGCGATGCTCACGGAAATTGCAGAACCACGCGGGGACTACAAGGACCACGCGCCTCGAATTGTTGGTTTGGAAGTCCCCGGGGACAGCATTGGCGCCATCATCGGACCAGGCGGAAAGATCATCCAGGAAATTCAAGCGGACACCAACACCACAATCAGCATCGAAGACGTGGATGGAAAGGGCATGGTTGAAATTGCCGCCTCAGACAAGGCTGCGATTGAAGCCGCTCTGACACGAATCAAGCAGATTGCCTTCCCACCAACCGTTGAAATTGGTGAAGAATACGAGGGCAAGGTGAAAACCATCATGCCTTACGGCGCGTTCGTAGAAGTGCTTCCTGGCATCGACGGGCTGCTGCATGTAAGTGAACTTGATTGGAAGCGCGTCGAAAACGTCGAAGACGTATTGAAAGAAGGCGAGCTCGTGAAGTTCAAGGTCGTTGGACGTGACCCCAAAACGGGAAAGATCAAGCTGAGCCGAAAGGTTCTGCTTCCAAAGCCTGAGGGATACGTAGAGCGCCCGCCACGCGGAGATCGAGGTGACCGTCCACGCCGCGACCGTGGAGACCGCAACGATCACCCACGTCGTGACCGCGGTCCTCGACCAGAGTCTGGCAGCGAATCGTGAAACCACGTCAATGCCGCAAACATTTTGACGATTTCTGTCGTTGAATTCCCGTTGAACCCTTTTGAATTGCATCCATGAGGCAGCTAAAAATCACCAAGCAGGTCACCAACCGTGAAACTGCATCGCTGGACAAATACCTCCAGGAAATCGGTCGTGTGGACTTGATCACCGCCGAAGAGGAGGTTGAGCTTGCCCGCAAAATCAAGGCAGGAGACCAAGCAGCGTTGGAAAAGCTCACCAAGGCAAATTTGCGATTCGTGGTTTCGGTCTCGAAGCAATATCAAAACCAAGGCCTTTCACTTCCCGACTTGATTAACGAGGGCAACCTCGGTCTGATTAAGGCGGCGCAGCGATTTGACGAAACGCGGGGATTCAAGTTCATTTCGTATGCTGTTTGGTGGATTCGTCAATCCATCTTGCAGGCGTTGGCGGAACAAAGTCGGATTGTTCGCTTGCCGCTGAACAAAATTGGGTCGATCAACAAGATCAACAAAGCTTTTGCTCGTCTTGAGCAGGAGTTCGAGCGTCCGCCCACAGCGGCTGAGCTTGCCGAGACCCTGGACATGACCTTGGACGAAGTGAAGCAGAGCATGAAGAATGCCGGGCGACATGTGTCCATGGACGCCCCGTTGAAAGACGGTGACGAGTCGTCGAGCAACATGTACGATGTGCTCCAAACAGGCGACACGCCAAGTCCCGACACGGACTTGATGACGGAGTCGCTCCGCAAGGAGATTGAGCGCTCGTTGCGCACGTTGACGCCAAGAGAAGCCGATGTGGTTCGGTTGTACTTTGGATTGAACGGCGAGCACCCGATGACTTTGGAAGAAATTGGAGAGCGGTTTGACCTCACTCGTGAGCGTGTTCGCCAAATCAAGGAGAAAGCAATCCGTCGGTTGAAGCACACAAGCCGCAGCCGGATTCTGAAAGGATACCTCGGTTAAGAACCGGCAGTCCCCGCGGGAGAAAGCTTAAGGCTCTCCCACAAGTGGAGACAGGCCAACGTTCTGTATGGAGCCCACACCAAAGCCCGACGATCGTAGATCGCGGGCTTTTGGTTTTTTGCAAGCCCCAAGTGTCGTTCCATGGCCATCCTCAGCCCCAAATCTCCCGGAGCAAACACGTCAGGCAGCCCAAGGACAAACATGGCGAACATGTCTGCACTCCATGGTCCTATCCCACGCAAGGCCAAGAATTGTGGCCGAATTTCATCCCAGGGTCTTTCGCATGCATTCAGGAGCCTACGCGCCCCAGGACCGGCGAATTCGGACAAAGCAAGCACAGACAAAACTTTGGCTTGACTGAGTCCGGCTGCCCGCAACCCCAAAGGACCGCAGCGCCGCACCGACTCAGGTGAAACCCTTCCCCCGCAGGCCTCAGTCACTCGGGCGAAGACAGTAGATGCAGCCTTCACGCTCAGCTGCTGCCCTGCAACAATTCGTACCAGACCTTCAAAAGGCGGACGTCGAGCAGGCAACGCCAAGGCCTGATTCTGCTTCACCAAATGGCACATTGCTGGGTCCGATTGGGCAAGGTGTGCACGAAACTCCCGGTCAAGACGTTTCATCATGGCTGCAAGTTCAACATCTTTGCGCCATGATTCATCTCTTCTCTCGCTTCAAAGTTGGTCCAACTCTCTTGGTTTTGGTCTTGGCCGCGGCGTGTTTTATAGGGGGGCTTTCAGGCTGTCAGAGGGAGGTTTGGGATTCGAATCCCGATCACGCGTTGCGCTTCTCAACCGACACCTTGTTTTTTGATACAGTGTTCACGACCGTCGGAAGCGTAACGCTTCCCCTGAAAATCTACAACGACCACGAAGGGACGTTGCTCTTGGATGAAATTGAGCTCGAATCAGGGTTGGCGAGCCAGTTTCGGCTCAACGTGAATGGCGCACCCGCAACCAACCTGTCCCAGCCCATCCGTGATGTTGCCTTGGCCGCAGGAGACAGCATGTACGTGTTTGTCGAGGTCACCGTGGACCCCAACGCGCAGGCAGGGGATGTCCCGTTCTGGGTCATCGAGAACTTGCGTTTTTTGACCAACGGAAACGAGCAACTTGTCAAGTTGATGGCCAGGGGGCAAAACGCCGTTTTTCATGGTGGCCCCGACGCATACACCACGCTGGCATGCGATGAAATTTGGACTTCTGACTTGCCTCACGTCATTTACGGGAGAATCTTGGTTGAACCCGGATGTACACTCACGTTGATGCCCGGAACAAAGGTGCACGGCCACGATGGCGCTGGCATTTGGGTTCGTGGCGGCACCCTTCTTGCGGAGGGCGAGTTGGACAACCCCGTGGTTTTTCAAGGAGACCGACTCGACGACGATTATCAAGAAGCGACGGGACAGTGGGGGCTTTCGTTTGAATTGACGGACACCTTGTCCGGCAGCCTCGTCAATTACTCCGCCTTTCGAGGTGGAATCTGGCTGGACAGAGCCGTCAACTGCGAGATGGATTTTGTCGAACTCTCGCAAGCCACGGTCGGCTTGTGGGTGGACAGTGTCGGAGAGGGTGCTGACTACGCCCTCAGATTGCGTAACTCCATTGTGACCCAGTCGGAATCGATTGGACTTCTTTCTCAGGCCGGACACATCGTAGGGTACAACAACCTCATCTCCAATTGCGGTCAAGCTTGCGGGTACTTTGCTTTGGGAGGCAACATCCAGCTTCACCTGACCACCTTTGCCAATTACAGCACCAATGGGAGTGGGCTTCGGCAGTTTCCTACCCTTTATTTGAACGACTGGTACGAAGCCTTTGACGGTTCGCTGCAACTCCGGCCGTTTGACGCCAACACTGAATTCCGCAATTGCATTGCCTACGGAAACAACGCAGGGCTGAACGACTTCAGCGAGGTCATCGTCGATTTGTGGGATTCACAGGACTACGAGGCCCCCTTGATTACCGCCTCAGCGATTCACTTTCAAGGCGAGAATGTGCCTGACAACATGTTTGACAGCAACACAGCGGTCAACCAAGCTCCTCCGTTCAAGAATGCTCCGCAGGCAGACTTTACGTTGAGTGGAAATGCCAGCATCTGGAACGGGGTGTCTTCGATTCCGCCTTTTACCGCGTTCGAAGTCAGCCGGGATCTTGCAGGCGAATCACGCAATTCTCTTGCACCGACAAAGGGGTGCTACGAGCGCGTCCCCTGAGTTGGCAACTTTTTCAAGAGAAATCTCGTAGGCAAGCCTGCACGCATTTGCCATGACTACAAGCATTCTCGAAGCACTGATCCAATTGTTTGCGCTTTTTGCCGCTGGACGCGGCAGCGAGGGCATTGCGTTGGGGCGCACCCATGCCGCGAGGTACATGCGCAACCAGCTGCCGAAGAAACTTGCAGACGAAAGCTTGAACCGGTTTGATGAACTGGTCGATCAGTTTCAGCGAATGCCCGTGCGTGGGGAGGACATGCACGCCAAACGGCTGTCCAAACTGAGTGTCAAATTGCTTCGGACATGCAGCCAAATCAACAAAGGCTTGGAATGGCACGAGAAGCACGTTGTGGTTGTCCGGTTGATGGAGTACCTCCATCAAGTCCCAAATCACGACACAGGTCGCCTGTTTTTGAAAACGGTGAGCGAAAGTTTCAGCATCGATTCGGGAACCAAAGACGCCATGCAAAGCATGGTTGTGGAACCGTTTTCAACCTCCCGCCAAAACGTCGATGGCCTTTTCGAAATCGGCAGCAAAGATTTAGGTCGACGATTTGGAGGCCGGTTGATTGGGTTGCACCTCGAAGAGGGCAACCTCTTTTTGTTGAAGGCCGATGACCAAAGCTCAGTACGGGTAAACCACCAAGAATTGCAGCCTGGCATGGTGGCGCTGTTGGCACCAGGCGGGACCCTACGAGACAGCATGGGGTCAACGCTCTTTCACAGCGAATTGGTGATGATGCGTCAAAAAGCATTGACGACGCAGGCGCCCATTGTGCTCCGCGCAGAAGACGTCAGCCACTACTTTAATTTCCCAAAGGAACAGGCATTGCACCAATTCAACTTGCGTGCCGAGGGCGGGCAGCTCGTGGGAATTATGGGAGGCAGCGGTTCAGGAAAATCGACCATGCTCGGAGTGTTGAATGGCAGCACGCGTCCAACGTTTGGCTCCATCACCTTGAACGGGAAAGACATCTATGCCGCCGCCAACGACGTAGCGGGCTGGATTGGTCACGTCCCGCAAGAGGACGTGCTCATTTCTGAGCTCACCGTGCGAGAGAACCTCGGGTTCAACGCGCGCCTCAGTCTTGGTCAGTTGTCCGAGATTGAGCGAAACGCCCGAATCGATGAAGTTCTGGAGCAGTTGGGGCTTTGGGAAGTGCAGCACCTTCGTGTCGGATCCGTCTTGGAAAAGGTGATTTCGGGGGGGCAACGCAAGCGTGTCAACATTGGGCTTGAGCTGTTGCGCAAGCCACCAGTCCTCTTTCTCGACGAGCCTACGAGTGGCCTGTCCAGCCGAGACAGCGAGCAAATCATGGACATCTTGAAGGAATTGACGTATGCTGGCCAACTGGTGTTCGCCGTGCTTCATCAGCCATCTTCTGACTTGTTCAAAATGCTCGACCGCCTGTTCTTGTTGGATGGCGGCGGACACCCCATCTTTTGGGGCAATCCCCTTGACGCGGTCAAACACTTCAACGCCCTCGCGAGTCGAGTTCACTCAGAGCAGTGCGAATGTTCTGCGTGTGGAAACGTCAACCCAGAGCAACTCTTTGACATTGTCGAAGCCAAAACGGTAGATGAATACGGCAGGAAGACCCCGACCCGGCGGACAACTCCCAAAGAGTGGAACGATTTCTACACGATCATGCTTGGGAACTCGCTGAACGAAGAGGAGGAGATTGCAGGATCGCTCGAGCGTGCCTCCAACGTGGCCAGCGGCTGGTCTCAGTGGAAGACCTACCTCGAACGTGACGTGTTGACCAAGCTCAGAAACAAGCAATACCTGCTTGTCAACGCATTTGAGGCCCCCGCGTTGGCCATGCTTTTGGCTGGATTCATGAGGTTTACAGAATCGGGAACCGCCTATTCCTTCCGCGGAAGCGAGAACATTCCACCGTTTTTATTCATCTCCATCATTGTGGCGTTGTTTCTCGGGCTGAGTGTAAGCGCGGAGGAAATACTGCGGGATCGAAGCTTGCTGAAGCGCGAGCGCTTTCTTCAGGTGAAATGGCACCATTACGTTCATGCCAAGTTGTCCGTGGTTGCGACTGTTTCGTTGATCCACGCAGCGGGCTTTGTGGCCGTCTCTCATTTTATCCTTCAACTCCCAGCCTTCTTCTTCAGTCACACGCTTGTGATGTTTGTGGTGGCTCTCTTCGGGAATGTCCTCGGGTTGGTTATTTCCGCTTGGTTCAAATCGGCAAAAGTCATCTACATCGTCATTCCGCTCTTGGTGATTCCCCAAATCATTTTTGGCGGTGCCATCATCCGCTTTGAACGGTTCAATTCCATGTTTTCACAAGCGGATGCCGTTCCATGGTTTGGAAATGTGATGGCTTCGCGGTGGGGCTTTGAGGCTGTTGCTGTGGATTTGGCGCGAAACAACCCTTACGATCAACACTTTGGTCTTTGGGAGGATCGGATCTACAGGGCAGCATGGCGACGCGACTTTTGGCTTGCTGAAATGAAGCAGGTCGAAGACGATTCCCTGTTTATCTCGGAGCTTCTTTCGAGCGAAAAAGAATTGACGCAGTGGGAGGGAAGGCCCTTCTCATGGTCTTGGACGGATCGCGCCGACGTGGATTGGGGTCAAATCAAGGAGCGCTACAACACACACTACGGCGAAGCATTCAACGCACGAAACGAACTGCGAGCCGCGGTTGCTGAAAAGGAGGACCTTGTTGCCCTTAAAAATCGTGCTCACAACGACGAACTCTGGGAGTGGGTCTTGCAAGACGACCGCAAGCATCGCGCAGTGCACGTTGAGGGAAAAATCCTCCAAAAATCAGGCCCCATCCATCGCTACGACGACGGCACGCTGGGCCGTCACGCCACGATGTACATGCCGTTTAAATCTTGGGCTGGATTTTTCTTGTCCACGCTTGCGTACAACGTGCTCGTACTTCTGGGAATGAGTGCACTGATGTGGGCGCTACTGCTCGCCACACCGAGACTCAAAGAAAAGTCTTGGCAAAACCTCAGTCTTCGGAAGACATCTCAACCAACTTGAACGGAAGCTGGATGATTGCGGCGTAATCTTCCCCAGCCTCCTGCATGTCCTCGTCTTCTTCCTCGTAGTACCAAAACACTTCTGAAGCGCATTCACACTGCTCAATGCGCTTGAGCAAATCCATCAAACACTTGGACGAACTCGTGTTGAAGTACTCCAACTTCACATGAACCTCAATCTGTCCAGGCTTGCTCGCACAGAACTCGTTTGTCCACGTCAGCAACGTATCGTAGAACTGAATGGAATTCTCCGGAATGCTTCTTCCCGCCAACGTCATTTTCTTGTCCAACGCCAAAAACTCCACCAGAGGTGTTTTGGCGGTTCGTTCAATGATCAAATCCTGCATCGAGTTTGGCTGAGGGGTGAATGGTCACCGTGAGTACAAAAGTAGCGTGTTCGTCTGTGAAAGGTATAAATTCTCCGTGGATGTGGTCCTCAGAGCAGGCCCTCAAATCCATGAACCCCAATCCGGCTCCACCGGCAGATGTCCGCTGCCCATGGACCAATTTTTCGAGTCTCGAGTCACGAAGCTCAGCAAGGTTGGGCGCCTTGGCCTGCTCCAATGCGCGTTGAATGTGCTGCTTCTGGGCATGAGACACAACATTGAAGGATGTCAATTTCATGGCTCCGCCATCACAAAACCGCAACTCAAACCCTCCCTTTCCCGAATGGCGAACAAGGTTTTGAAGCAGCTCAATGGTGCATCTCATTCCGCGTTTGTGTTGGGTCAATGCCCAGTTTTTCTCTGACAACAAGCGTTCCGACCAGGCGAGGAGCATTTCGACCTGACGGTCGGTGAATTCGCCGCGGTAGGCCAAAGAGGCATCTCCTGCAAAAGCAGGCGCAAACACGGAGGAACTGGGGGAACGAGAAGACATCGGAAACTGCTTCGCGTCAAAGAACGAATTTTCTGCCTCAATTTTGCCGCACGATGGCGCAGGAAATGCAAGAAGGCATGTGGAAAACTGATTTGGACTGGTTCAGGGATTGGTTCAATTCCGAGGCGTACCATGTGCTTTACGGTCACCGCAGCAACGCCGAAGCCGACATCCTCATCCAAACCCTTGTGCAATCCGGGGTTTTGGGGGAGACAGGGAAGGCCTTGGACGCCGGCTGCGGTGCCGGACGCCACGCAAGAGCTTTGGCCCAAAACGGTTGGGACGTATGCGCTTTTGACCTCAGCACAGACAGCATTCTCAAAGCCAAGCAGCACGGCAGTCGTCCCGCGCCACATTACCAAGTATTGGACCTGCGTCACCTGCACGAGGTGTCGGAGTGGGAGGGAAGATTTGACTTGGTGACCAACTTCTTCACGAGTTTGGGGTATTTTGAATCCGAAGAAGACCAATCCGCGGTCGTGAAAGGGTTGAGCAAGGTGCTCCGACCAGGAGGAAAGCTTCTCATTGATTACTTGAACGTTTCGCATGTTCGGCACGCCTTGGTGCCCTACGAGGTGTTGCAGCGTGAAGGCACCGACTTTTTTATTCACCGACGCATCCAAGGCGGATGGATTGAAAAGTCCATTCAATATTCATGGGATGGCGAGGATTGCCGGCACGTGGAGCGTGTGCAATCGTTGGATCGGTCTGATTTTGACCGTCTGCTGCGCGTTTGCAACCTTCGAATCGTCGACGCCTTTGGCGACTACCAATTGAATCCCTGGACCGCCAGTTCCCCACGTCTCATGCTCTTGGCAGAAAAACAAGCTTAAACAAAAGTCATGCTCCTGACCACCCTGATCTTGCTTGCCGCGACCTTGTTTGGAGGATGGGCCTTTGTGTTGATGGGCCAGCGCGGAATCGACAACCTGAGTTTGATCTTGTCCTTTGGAGGCTCATTCATCATTGGAATGTGCTTCTTGCATCTGGTGCCTGAGTCGTTCCAAACTTCGGCTTACGCCGGCGTGTTTGTCTTGGCTGGTTTTCTCATCCAAGGTCTTCTCGAATTTGTCAGCCAGGGGATCGAACACGGACACTTTCACAACCACGAACACGGCGCACACTGCGAGGAAAAATCGCAATGGCGAAAATTGCCCTGGGCGGCCTTGGCCAGTCTCGCCTTGCACGCGGCACTTGAAAGCATGCCGGTGCTTGACCACAGCCACCACGATCATGCTGGACACGTGCACGGGCCACTTTCTGCAGACATGATCGACTGGGGGTTGGTCACAGGTTTGGTGCTTCACAAAGTTCCGGTGGCCATGGTGCTCATGGCCATGATGATTGAACAGCACGTGCCCAAACGAACGGCATGGCTAGTTTTGGCGGCTTTCGGGTTGTCACCCCTGTTCGGCATGCTGGCTTTTGAGGGCATTTTCCACACGCTTCCTGCAGAGCTTTCCTCTGTTTTCCCTGCGTGGATGCAAGCGTTGGTGGTGGGCATCCTTCTTCACATTGGCACGACAGTCCTTTTCGAAGCAGGAGACGGGCACGCTTTCAATCGGAGAAAGTTTGCGGCGACATGCCTCGGAATTGCCACAAGCCTCGTGGCCTTCCTTTGAGGCGAGAAACGCCACGAACAATTGCTTTTCTTCGACGAATGAAACATTTTTCGTGCCAGGGCGTATTCATGTCCGACATGAGACACTACCGCATTCACATCAGCACCTCCAAGGTCGAGACCATTGAACTCGCCACCTCCACGTTTTGCTTCAAATTGATGTCCTACGGCCTCAATTGACAACCGGTCCTGAAACTAGCCGAACAAGTCAGCTGCAAGCGACTGGGCTTGATCCAGCGATTTGTCGTCCTTGACGCTCCAGAGGTCCGATTCGCAAGCCCATTGAACCATCAATTCTGTCGGTGCGTTGCCCACGAGGTCATCTTGTGCCATGGGACATCCTCCTACCCCGCGCAACGCCCCATCCATGCGGAAGCAGCCACCTCGGTGAGCTGCTTTTATTTTTTCGATGCCGTCCAAGGGGTGCAGGTGCAAATGCGCGCCGAGCGCCTCTGATCCCACTGCTTCACTCGCCCTTCCAAAGACCCGTTCAACCATGTCTGGCGTTGCCGCGCCAACCGTGTCCGCCAAGGAAACTACAGAAGGGGAGAAGCAGTCGAGCAATCTTTGAGTCCACAAGGCCGGCATGTCCTCCGACCAATCGTCGCCGTAGGGATTTCCAAAAGCCATGCTCAAATAAACCACCAGGTCCTTGCCACGTTTGGCGCAATGCGACGCTATCACGTCAAGACGTCGCCACGCCTCCTCTGCTGAGGCCCGGGTGTTTCGCTCTTGGAACGTCTCGGACAAACTCAGTGGGAAGCCGATTGCACTGACCGAATCGTACTCGATGGCATCGCGAACGCCTCGTTCGTTGGCCACAATGACGAGCGCTTTCGTGGCGGTTTGGTCCCAAATCCCCTCGTCTTCCAATTGGGTCAGCACCGTTCCCGTGTCCGCCATCGCTGGAATTGCCTTGGGTGAAACGAAACTCCCCATGTCCAACGTGTCGAATCCGACCCTGAGCAGAACGCGGTAGTACGCGAGTTTGTCCTCAGTTGAAATGGGATGCGGCCACCCTTGAATGGCGTCGCGCGGGCATTCGACGAGGTGCAATCGGGAAGGCTCTTTCATGAGGGAAAAGTACAAGACAACCCGGCAAGTGAAACCTTGAGGGAACTGCCATCGTAGGGAAGAGTGACATTGAACCACCACATCCTCTCCGTCCATGAAACTCGATACATTCAACAGGCTCCCCCTGGATCAAAAGACCAGCTACATGTGGGACCACGGCGTTTGTTTGGCGCAGCGCATCATCGAAAACAGGTACATCCTCTGCATTTTCGAAGTCAACGGCTTCTTTGTGGAGGCCATTTATTCACGGCGCAACAACCGTGTCAACGCCATCCTTCCCATAGCCGACATCCCTGAGTGGGAGGGCTATGTCGACCAGGTTTTGACCAACCTCTTGAAACTGAACTAAGCTATTCAAGCGGCACGAGTGCACTCGTGGACTTGGAGGCTTCGCGATGGATCCACGCCTGAAATGGCGGATGGATCCATTTTTTTTGCGTGAGGGGGAAGGGGCCATTCGCACCACAAACCTGACATGGCCCCTCCAAGCCCAATCTCCTGCAAGCTTCCTTTGCCGACTCGACGGATTGCTCCTTGCACCACGCACATGCCCCATACCCGTCTGTCACCATCGTGCAAGACGGCCAACCTCGGAGCTGCCACATCTGAATGGAATGTTCCCCAAGCCACGGCTTTATGCCCAAAGCAACAAGGCAGCTGCCGCACACGGCAACGCGCAGTGCCCGTCTCCGAAAGGAGTCTGGAATCAATCGAATCACCCAAAACATCGAAATCGGCACCAGAATCATCATCCCCACCCAGCCTGACACTCGGCGGTTGCTCAAACTCAAATTGCAAGTCTCCACCATCCACACCGAAAAGGAAGCCCCCGATGAGGCCAACCGCTCCGCCCACATCGCCCCCCAATCCACCCCAGCCACACCCATCCCTACAAACACGCCAAACGCAACCATGAATGGAGCTGCGACCAAATTGGCAGGATAAAACGCGCATGGAAAAACGGAGAACGAAGAAACCGTAAGCGGGGCCGTGGCCCATTGAGCTCGCCACGGAACTTTCCACCACAACCAAGGACCCTTGAGCGCAATCAAACTTGCAGTCGCCAAAAAACTCAATTGCCCTCCAAGGCCGGTGGGAACGTAGTGGTCGTCTAAAACGGTCCAACAAGCAGCCGCGCCCCAAGCAGCCCACACATCTCCTCTGCGACCTCGAACAAGGCTGAACCACACCAATGAAAACATCAACAAGGACCGCACTCCGGAAACGGGATAACCGCATGCTGCAACAAAAAGTCCTGCTCCAAGAACCCCGAGTACACTAAGCCGTCTCAAGAAGCGGTTTTGAAAACGCAACAGCCAAGCAAATATGCTTGCAACAAGACCAACGTGGTAGCCGCTCACGGCCAGCAAATGAGCCACACCCAATTCTTGAAATGCCTTGATCACGTTGCGACTTACAGCAGACTTGTCTCCGGCAAAGACCCCAAGAATCAGTCCCTCTCCAGTCTCTTGAAAGGTGTTGGTCAGATGCCTTCGCCACATCGTTCCCCAGCGAAAGGACCAACGATCAAAAGCAGATACTGGAACCGAGTTTCCCCACGCCACGAATTGGGCCTCCGAATTCGTCCCAGATCGATTCAAAAATTCCTTGAAGTCGAAAGAGGCCGTGATGTCAGAGGGAGGGATTTTGCGACGAACCACCAACCCCCAACGTGCGGCGTCACCTTCCCATTTCGCAGTCATCCAGACCCGACCACGACGTCCGTTGTTGTCGACAAAATCCCAGAATCCTCTTGACCGAGATGTCGGCACTTTGCCGTTGTCCATCGACGGCAAAAAGCGTGGCCGCAGCAACAACCAGGTTGCTGAAGCGCTCGAAGGGGGAGGGCTTGCGTGTTCAGCCTCCAGCTTCAGCGCGGCCCAAGAAATGCACCAACCGAAAACCACCCATTTCCAAGCGTCCTTCCATTGCCTGTGCGAAAGCGCGGACATCAACAAGGCAAGCGTGAAATAAAGCGCTGGAAGAGCTCCGCCAAGAAGCACACAGCTCCACATCCCAAGCGCGAGAGAAATTGTCCAATTCACGCGACGAAAAAGGCAACTGACCAGAGCCCCTTTCCAAATGGGTTGATGCGCGACAACCCCGCCTTTGCGGTCGTCAGGCGACCTCCGGAAGCCGGAGGTCTCGGGCTCGCTTCTTGCCTTGAATGAAGTGCGCCCACAACACGCTTTGAGTCCACCAGCCCGTCGTGTTCGGCTGGCGACGAGCGGACTTGCGCAAACGACGGCGCGTTCGCAAGGTGCTTCCAAGTCGAAGGTAAAAGGCGAAATGGGCTTTCCCCACTGCCAGGAAATGACGGAATTCGCCACCCAAGAGGAAGCGCCATGCGGCAATTCCATCCAACGTCATGCGACGAAACATGAATGCGGGCCAAAAACCGTCCCGGTTTTTCAACATGACAATGAGGTTGTTCCTGAAATTCAAATACGTCTTGAATGGGCTTGCTTTCTGCAGGGTTCCACCGCCAAGATGCCTTACTTCCACGGTGCCAACGCATCCAACACGACCGCCCTCGTTTTTCACTCGCCAGCACAAATCAATTTCTTCCATGTGCGCAAAGAGAAAGCCGTCAAAGCCTCCCGCTTGCTGCCACGTCGACGCACGAATGAAAAAACACGCTCCTGAGGCCCAAAACACTTCGCGATTGTGGCGATGCCAGTCGTCCACAACTTCCACCTCCTCAAACAACCTTCCAAGGCAAAACGGAAAGCCGTCTCGGTCCATCCATCCCCCTGCAGCACCTGCGTGCTCGCACCTTGCGGGATCCACGTCCTGAACAACCCGAGGACTTGCCACATCCCAGCCCTCACGATTCATGGTTTCCACTACGGGCCACAACCAACCTTGGCCCACCCGAACATCTGAATTGAGCAAGACAAACAATTCTGCATGGATGTTCTCAAGGGCGCGGTTGTAGCCCTCTGCGAAACCAAGGTTCTCCGACAATTCCAAAACATTCACACGGTCAGGGTACGTGTCGCGAAGCCAGGACACGCTCTTGTCCGTGCTTCCGTTGTCCGCCACCCAAAGGTCCACCTCGTCTGACGTGTTCGTCACCAAGGAGGGGAGGTAGGTCTGAAGGTGAGTGAGTCCGTTCCAATTCAGAACGACCACCGCAACGCGAGGATTTGTGGCGTTTCTCATCGTGGGTTGTAGAACAAATCCTCCGGCTCTTCCCGTGAAAACGAATCGCGTGGATTCAAGCGGTTCTCCATGGACTCCGAAACCCGGAGTCGGTTTTCACGAGACCGCAATTGAGCGAGCCAATCTTCGTTTTGGCGTTCTCCGAGCATGTCGCTGTGCAGCAATTCAAAGCACTCTGCAACCACATGCGGCGCATAAAAGAGGAATCGCTTGTTGTTGAACCTCCCTGCCTTGTGGTAATGCCAAATCTCGTAGGGGTAATAATCCGTCTCGTGATGACGCTGAACCACGGTGTTGGGCTTGCCGAAACGCAAGTACACGTTGCCCATCTCCGTCAAACTGCCTTGGCCGTATTTGCAATCCCCGTACATCTCGTCCACAAAGGAAATTCGCTCTACATGTTGACGATGGCGCGCGTCAGCTTCCGCAACAGAAGAACTTCGCTCCATCCAAAACCCGGTTAAATACCTTTTCATCTCTGCGACATCCCGTTTTGCAAGCAGGGTGTGTTGCATCGTGTTTTGTTCGTTGGTGGTCGCCACAGCCAGGTGGTCTTCCACGTGTTTCACCAGCGACTCCACCGTCGTGTAATCGGAGAGGGAGGGAAGCCAAGACTCGTCCAAAGATCCCCCAGGATCCATCTGTTTGCCGGTTGAATTTCTTGGGCCCAAAACCACGTCGCGCGACACCACCACGTGGCCATCGCGCGTTCGGGCTTCAAGCTTCAACTTGGGAGAATCCAAAGACGGGGAGGAGGGAGTGCAGGGCAACGACTCGAACACCGGGACGACCTGTGCGGCTTTGAGGCGTGCATATTTGGTCCAGGAAGGTTGCCAATCGCCCGAGTCATCGGCCCAGCCGAAGGCCAGCAAAAACAACGAATCGCGGCCAACAACGTCCTCCATGCCATGCAATTCCACGTAAAAAGAAGCCGACGAGGCATCCAATGGAATGTTTCGACCAACCTCCGGAAGCAAAGCCAGCCCGCTGTGAATGAGGTTGGGCTCCGTTGCTGCCGTCGCCTTGGAATGCGTACGGATCAACAACGGATCGGTAAATTCCGGCGCTCCACCCACAGGAACATGCACACTTGCGTTATGTAACCAAATTGTCGAATCGTGATTCACCACGGACCACTCAACACGCGCCGTGCCCGCAGGAATGGGCAACCTACGAACGTGAACATGATCCAGCACGAGCGTATCCAAATCTGCTGGCCGCAACAAAACTCGATCCTTTGAAAACGACGACACTTCGTCGCCGCGAACCACCAAAGAAGTGATTGTCACGCTGTCGATGGGCGTGTCCGTGTCGGATGTCCATGCGGTTTGGACTTCAACGTAAGCAGTGCCGTTCGGCATGCGTTGGACCAGTGCGTCAGCTGACCAGTTGGACTGGGCAGTTATTTGAGGCGCTGAGAATCCCGCAGACGAAAACACAACGGCGAGCCGAACAAGAGGACTGAAATATGAAGCTCGCGAGAATCGCTCAAACGAAAAGGAATCGGGCATTGCCACGTAGAATGGATTTCTGTTCACGCTGGGGATGTCGACTACAAATTAAATCGCAATGGCGGATCTGAAGCTTGGGCACAAAAAAACCGACATCGGTGCCGGTTCTTTTTGCGGAGGCTGAGGGATTCGAACCCCCGGTACCTTGCGGCACGCCGGTTTTCAAGACCGGTGCAATCGACCAACTCTGCCAAACCTCCAGGACCGCAAATTTAACGCATACGTATCAAAACAAGCCGTTTGCCCGGGTTTTCTCACAAATCACACAGAATCAGTCTTCAGACCCTTCTGAATGATAATATACATTATGTTATCTATGTGGTCTCAAAGAAAAGGGCATGTCAGCCCCTTTCTCCTTGATTAGTTGGACAGAGCCTTGATCTTTGCCGAGGCTTCCAAGAGTTTGTCGTCTTCACCCGTACGAGCGTAAACATCCCGAAGAGAACGCAACGTTTCCAAGTCGTTTGCATCCGCAGCATGAGCTGCCTCCAAATACGGTTGAGCGGTTGCAAAGAGCTGTTTGGCCTCGTCCTCCAATCGCTTTTGCTCAGCGGACTCCGTCTTGGTCATACGTGGCTTCCACATGTCGTTGGCCGCATTGATTCCTTGCACCGCTTGGTTGAAGTACAAAGCACCCAAGTTGTAATTGGCATCGAAATAGTCGGCCTTGACTTCAAGCGCCTTTTTGTACGCTTCAATTGCTTCGTCGGAGTTTCCGAGGTTGTCCAACACGCTGCCCAAACTGAACCACAGAATCTCGTTGGTCGGATCCTGTTCTGCTGCCAGACTCAAGTTTTCCTTTGCCTTGTCGAATTCCTCGTTGGTTAGGTAGATGTTGAGCTCCTCGATGATTAAGCTCTGTTCACGTGGATACAGCTCACGAGCAGACTTCAGCGTCAGGAGGGCTTCCTCCTCCCGCCCGTTGTCGCGGTACAAGTTGCTGATGAACAAGAACACGTTGGGGACTTGGTATTCAATGTCTGCACAGGCTTGGTAACGCGCCACCGCCAAATCCACTTCGCCAGCTTTCTCGTAACACAACGCAGAATTGTAAATGGCCATGGTGTCCACAGCGTCAAAGGCAGAGGCAATCTCCGCACTCAAGTCAAACAACGTGCCCGCACGCCCAAAGTCGCCGGTGTTGTAATTCCCGATTCCCGCATTGTTGGCTGCCATTTGAACTTGGCCCAACCCAATTTGAATTTCCTGGGCGTACGACCCTTTGGCGTCAAGCTCTTGAGCCTTCATGTAGCTCTCCTTGGACAACTTCAGGGCGTCCGGATATGCGGCGTACAGAGAGCTGTCCCGGCTTACGTTCAAGTAGATTTCGCCACGGTAGCGCCACGTCTTGTTCTTGACGTTGGCTTTGGGGTTTTCGATGGCCTGTTCGATGTAGGTCACGGCCGACGCGTAATCGCCCTCTTTGTTGGCGTTGTACGCGGAAACCACTTCCTTCTGTGCGAATCCTTGAACGCAAATCGCCAAGGCCAGGAGGGTTGCTGTTTTGTGCATGGGGTTGTGTTTCGTGTTCCTTTGAGGTGGAAATGCGAGGTCAAAAGTACAAGATGCCAAGGTCAAACGTCGTGCCAAATTGCCCATCACGCTTCATCGCCACCTTCTTCAGCCGGCGCTTGACCCTCCTCGGCGCTCGTGTCCGATTCGCTCGCACCTTCGCTTGCTTCCATGCCATCCTCCAAGACTTCTTCGTCGTCCGATTTAGGCACCTTGCAAATGGCTGCGATGGCGTCCTTTCCTCGCAAGCTGATCAACCGAACGCCTTGGGTTGCACGCCCCATTACGCGAAGCTCTTCCACGGCCATGCGGATGGTGATCCCAGACTTGTTGATGATCATCAAGTCGTTTTCGTCCGTGACGTTCAGGATGGAAATGAGTTCGCCTGTCTTTTCCGTGACTTGCAGGGTCTTCACTCCTTTTCCACCGCGGTTGGTGATGCGGTAGTCGTCCACCGCGGACCGTTTTCCGTACCCGTTCTCCGAGACCACGAGAATGTCGCTTGAGGCGTCGTTGATGCACACCATGCCAATGACTTCATCCTTGGGACCCCCAAGAGTCACCCCCTTCACTCCCATCGCCGTGCGACCCACAGCACGAGCCGTGGATTCGTGGAAGCGGATGGCTTTGCCTGAGCGCAAGCCCATGATGATTTCGGAGTCTCCGTTGGTCAACCGTGCGGAGAGCAATTCGTCGCCCTCTCGGATGGTGACTGCGTTGATGCCGTTGGATCGCGGACGGCTGTAGGCCTCGAGGCTCGTTTTCTTGATGAGTCCCTTCTTCGTGCAGAGAATCACAAAGTTGCCGTTGACGTATTCCTCGTCTTTCAGGTCCTTCACTGGGATGTAAGCCAACACTTTGTCGTCCCCCTCGAGGTTGATGAGGTTGACAATGGCGCGCCCCTTGCTCTGCTTGCTTCCCTCTGGCACTTCAAAAATGCGCATCCAGAAACACCGTCCTTTGGCGGTGAAAATCAGCAACCAGTTGTGGTTGGTCGCCGTGAAGATGCTTTCCAGAAAGTCTTCTTCACGGGTGGTGCTTCCCTTCGACCCCACACCGCCTCTGCCTTGAGCTCGGTATTCGGCAAGACGGGTGCGCTTGATGTAACCCGCGTGGCTGATGGTGACCACCACCTGCTCGTCCGGAATCATGTCCTCGATGCTCAAGTCGGCGCTGCTGTATTCGATGGTGGAGCGGCGTTCGTCGCCAAACTTCTCCTTGACCTCCAACAATTCCGTCTTGATGATGTCCATCCGCCGTTCAACGCGGTCGAGAATGTCCTTCAGATCGGCAATCAAGGTCATCAACTCGTCGTATTCGGCGCGCAGTTTGTCGCGTTCAAGTCCGGTGAGCTTCTGCAATCGCATGTCCAGAATCGCTCGAGCCTGAATCTCGCTCAGCTCGAACTTTTCCATGAGGCCGTTGCGCGCCTCTTCGGGAGTCTTGCTCGCCCGGATCAGCGCAATGACTTCGTCAATGTTGTCGAGGGCGATGATGAGACCTTGCAAGATGTGGGCACGTTCCTCTGCCTTGCCCAAATCAAATTGCGTCCGACGAACCACCACTTCGTGACGGTGTTCGACGTAGTGCGCCATCATTTGCTTCAGGTTGAGCAATTCTGGCCTTCCTGCCACCAGAGCGATGTTGTTCACCGAGAACGAGCTCTGCAGCTGGGTGTACTTGTACAGCTTGTTCAGGACGACGTTGGGAATGGCGTCTCGCTTCAGTTCGTAGACAATGCGCATTCCGTTCCGGTCGCTTTCGTCCCGGATTTCAGAAATGCCTTCAATCTTCTTGTCGTTGACCAATTCAGCGGTCTTGCGCACCATGTCCGCCTTGTTGACCTGGTATGGAATTTCCTCCACAATGATCATCTCACGGCCGGTCTTGGTCTCTTCGAAACGAGCCCGTCCCCGCATCACGACCCGACCTCGTCCGGTGTGGAATGCGTCACGCACCCCCTCGATGCCGTGAATGACACCTCCCGTTGGGAAGTCAGGGGCTTTCACAAATTCCATCAAATCGTCGACCGTGCAGTCCGGATTGTCCACCAAATGGACCATGCCGTCCACCACTTCCGTGAGGTTGTGCGGCGGCATGTTGGTGGCCATCCCCACCGCAATCCCCGCAGCTCCGTTGACGAGCAAATTCGGGATTTTAGCCGGGAGTACGGTAGGCTCCTTCAGGCTCTCGTCGAAGTTGGGCCGGAAATCCACCGTCTCTTTTTCGAGGTCTGCGAGCATGTCCTCGGCGACTTTCCTAAGGCGCGCCTCCGTGTAGCGCATGGCAGCGGGATTGTCCCCGTCAATTGAACCGAAGTTCCCTTGGCCATCGACCATGGGGTATCGAAGCGACCAATGCTGCGCCATTCGCACCATCGTGTCGTACACCGAGCTGTCTCCGTGCGGGTGATACTTCCCCAACACCTCCCCCACAATCCTCGCGGACTTTTTGTAGGGGCGGTTGGACAGGACGCCCAAGTCCAACATGCCGTACAAAACGCGGCGGTGCACGGGCTTAAGCCCGTCCCGTACGTCCGGCAAGGCTCGACTTACAATGACCGACATCGAGTAATCGATGTAGGCCGACTTCATCTCGTCTGAGATGTTGATTTGAATGATTTTTTCTCCTTCTGCCATAAGATCCAGTCAAGCAACTTCGCAGTCGCATTTCACACACTCTGGACGTGCCTTCAGCGGCTGCACTCACGAGCCAAAACCGCACGCCCTCTTTGTCCTTCAAAAATACGCCCAAGCCTTGCCGTTGCTTGGATTCCGCGCGCCACACTTACTCACAATTGACGCAAAAGCCATGTGGAAAACATTGGTCGGATTCAAAGAGGTGTCCAAGGGTGACTCCTAGCTTTGAGGACAGCCTAGAGGAAGATCTTCGGAGTCTAAAAATTCCGACTACCTTCCTAGAACAAAACTGGTCGACTTGAGGTCGATCTTGACAACACGACATGGACGCAAAGTTTTCACCACGAGTGCGCGAGGTCATCTCGCTGAGCCGAGAAGAAGCCCTGAGGTTGGGGCACAATTACATTGGTGTGGAGCACCTGCTTTTGGGCATCATTAAAGAGGGCGAAGGAACCGCTGTTCGCATCCTGGAAGGACTGAATTGCGACCTCCAGAAATTGCGCAAGCTGGTCGAAGGATCTGTGCGACCAAGCTCGGCAAAGCCAGGCGGTTCTTCGGGAAACATTCCCTTGGTGAAACAGGCGGAGAAAATTTTGAAAATCACCTACCTCGAGGCCAAAATCTTCAAAAGCGGCGTCATTGGCACCGAGCACCTCCTTCTCAGCATTTTAAAGGACGAAGACAACGTAGCAACCAAAAGCATTCACGCATTCAACATCGATTACGACGTGGCGAAAGAGGAATTCGAAAACTTGCTGTCGGAGAGCGGCGGCAGACAAGCCCCACAGGCTGACCACTCCTTGTCTGACGACGATTCCGCCTCGGACGGCGGAAGCGACTACGGCGGAGGCCAGAGCGGTGGCGGACCGGCAAGCCGAAAGGGAGACCCCAAATCCAAGACCCCTGTGCTGGACAACTTTGGGCGTGACTTGACCCGACTCGCTGAAGACGGGCGGTTGGATCCCATAGTGGGCCGCGCCAAGGAAATCGAGCGGGTTTCGCAAATCCTGAGCCGCCGGAAAAAGAACAACCCGATTTTGATGGGGGAACCCGGGGTGGGAAAGAGTGCCATCGCCGAGGGTTTGGCCTTGCGAATCGTGGAGAAAAAAGTGAGCCGAGTGCTCTTCAACAAGCGCATTGTCACGTTGGACGTCGCTTCGCTCGTCGCCGGAACCAAATACCGCGGCCAATTTGAAGAACGGATGAAAGCTGTGATGAACGAGTTGGAGAAGTCGCCCGACGTGATTTTGTTCATCGACGAGATTCACACCATTGTTGGCGCTGGGGGCGCAAGCGGTTCTCTAGACGCCTCGAACATGTTCAAGCCTGCGCTCGCCCGTGGTGAAATTCAATGCATTGGGGCCACTACGCTAGACGAGTACCGCCAGTACATTGAAAAGGACGGCGCTCTTGAGCGTCGCTTCCAGAAGGTTATGGTGGAACCCACCACCGTCGAAGAAACCATCCAAATCCTTCACAACATCAAGGACAAGTACGAAGAGCACCACAGCGTGAAGTACACCGACGAGGCCATTCAGTCCTGCGTCTCTCTAACTGCGCGTTACATCACCGATCGAAACCTGCCGGACAAGGCCATCGACGCCTTGGACGAAGTGGGCAGTCGGGTCCACCTGACCAACATCAACGTCCCCGAAGAAATCGTCAAGATTGAGGAGGAAATCGAGCAAGTCAAGGACGACAAGAGCCGTGTTGTGCGCTCTCAGCGGTACGAGGAAGCAGCTCGGTTGCGCGACAAGGAACGCATCTTGAACGACAAGCTTGAGAAGGCCAAAAAAGCATGGGAGGAGGAATCCAAGAACCACCGAGTGACCGTCACGGTAGATCACGTTGGCGACGTGGTTGCAATGATGACAGGCATTCCTGTTCAGCGCATCGCCGAAAAGGAAAGCGGGAAACTTGCTCGGATGAACACCGACCTCGAAGGCAAGGTGATTGGGCAAGACGACGCTATTGAGAAAGTCGTCAAGGCCATCAAGCGCAACCGCGCGGGCCTAAAAGATCCCAACAAACCCATCGGTTCGTTCATCTTCCTCGGACCTACAGGCGTTGGGAAAACCCAGCTCGCCAAAGTCTTGTCCAAATTCATGTTTGATTCAGAAGAATCCTTGATTCGCATCGACATGTCTGAATACATGGAGAAGTTTGCCGTGACCAGGTTGATTGGTGCTCCTCCGGGCTACGTGGGGTACGAAGAAGGCGGACAACTGACTGAAAAGGTGCGTCGCCGCCCCTACTCCATCGTGTTGTTGGACGAAATTGAAAAAGCGCACCCCGACGTTTTCAACTTGCTCCTGCAAGCACTCGACGACGGTCAACTGACCGACAGTCTTGGACGGAAAGTGGACTTCAGAAACACAATCATCATCATGACCTCCAACATTGGCGCGAGGCAACTCGCAGAATTTGGAACGGGGGTCGGATTTGGAACCGCTGCCAAGCAGGCCAACGTCTCTTCCGATCGCGACAGCGTCATCCAGACTGCGTTAAAGCGTGCCTTTGCGCCAGAATTCTTGAACCGAATTGACGACGTCATTCTGTTCCAAAGCCTGAAACGCGAGCACATCCACAGCATCATTAACATTGAGCTCGACGCGTTGAAGAAGCGCGTGGTGGATTTGGGATACGACCTCGAAATCACCAAATCTGCTGCCGACTTCATTGCGGACAAGGGGTACGACGAAAAGTACGGTGCCCGCCCGCTGAAGCGAGCCATTCAGAAATTTCTTGAAGACCCCTTTGCGGAGGAAATCATCAACAGCGACGTGTCTGAAGGCGACTTGCTTCGCGCAGACTTGCCGAAGGACGCCACGGAGTTGACCATCGACGTCATCAAAGGTGGGTTGCTGAAGATGCCCGAGGGAGCTGAGGAGGCATTGAACGCAGGTGAGCCCGCGGAGGCCACAGAATCTCCCAGAAAGACCGGCAAAAAATCGCCCAAGAAAAAGGACGACACCAAGGATGCGGACACCACGGAAGGCAAGGCTTCGGAAACCAAGTCCTGATGACGGTTCCTTCGTGGCTTCGTGAGGCACTTCAAAACAAATACATCGCCATCACGGTGTTGGCGTTGTTTTGGGCCACATTCATCCACGATTTGGGCATTCCTTTTGCCGTCAAGGAATGGCGTCTTCTAAATCAGGCCAAAGCTCAGCTCTCTGAAGTTGAATCCCGCAACGAGGAACTTCGACAAATGCAGGCTACGCTGTTGTCCGATCCTCAAGCTTTGGAGCGCTTTGCGCGCGAACGGTATTTCATGCGTCGCGCAAACGAAGAAGTCTACCGCATTGTGGAAGACTGATTCAGGAAAGCAAGCCCTGAAGGGCAGACAAGAAGCGGCCGAAGGCGCTCGGGTCGTTTAGGAACACCCACGTAACGCCTACCAGGGCTCCACCCAAGTGAGCGTCATGCGCAACGCGGGTCCCCCCCTGTTGTTGCATGCGGCTTTCGTACCAAAAAAACAGGACGCCCGCCAAAACCGCGGGAACCGGGACGACGAAGAACAACAGCAGGGTTCGAGTCGGGTGCAGGCAAATGAAGGCCAACAGAACAGCGCTGACCGCCCCTGATGCCCCCAAGCTCCGGTACCCAGGGTTCTCACCGTGCTTGCGAAGTGCCGGAATGGCGCCACCGACTATTCCCGCAACGTAGAGCGTCGGAAATCCCATCCAGCCAAGCGGGTTCAGGTCCGAGGCCACGGTTTGGCCAAACTCATGCAGGACAAACATGTTGAACGCGAGGTGCATCCAATCCGCGTGGACAAACGCATGAGAAATGACCCTCCACCACTCCGACTTGTGCCGCACCACGTACGGCACCAACATCCACTTCTCCTTCTCTCGGCGAGACATCATCTGCCAGGAGAGCAAACAAGTCACCAACACCACGAAAGTCACCACGTTCATGGAGCTTAGGAGCTGTGGTCCGCCACAATGACCCAACGCCCTTTCACCTTCCGCCACAACAGGGTGTACATGCCCTGGGCGTCTTCCCTTCCTTCTTTGGCGAGGTGCCAGGCTCCAAGGAGCCAACCCGACGTGGCTGACAAGGAAATCCATGTTTGGTTTTCAAACGTCAATTGGCCCATTGCTGAAGCGTCGGGGTAGCTCTTGAGGTAGCGGTCGAGGGTGGCCTGGTGTCCCAACGTCAGCCCAGAACTGCCAACAAACATCAAGGAATCGCTTTCCCAATATCCGTTCATGAACCCAGGCAAATCCGCACGATTCCATGCCGCAACCTGGTCGGTCATCGCCTGCGCCACTTCCGAAGGCATTCCATTCACTTCAATGTGACTTAACTTTTCCGGCGTTTGAGCCTCCGCAGCCGGAGCCGCCCATCCAAGTGCCACGCCCCACAGCAAGGCGACCAAGTGCATGCGCTCAAACATTGAAGCGGAAATGCATGACGTCTCCGTCTTGTACCACGTACTCTTTGCCTTCCACACTCAGCTTGCCGGCTTCCTTGACGGCCAATTCCGACCCGTAATGGACAAAGTCGGCGTACTTCACCACTTCAGCTCGGATGAAGCCTTTTTGGAAGTCGGTGTGGATCACACCTGCCGCTTCAGGAGCGGTGCAGCCCTTCCGAATGGTCCAGGCGCGAACCTCTTTGACCCCTGCGGTAAAGTACGTTTGGAGGTTGAGCAAGGCATACGCCTCTCGGATGAGCTTGGCCACACCCGGCTCGTCCAACCCCAAATCCGCCAAAAACATTTCGCGCTCCTCGGCGTCCTCCAATTCAGCAATGTCCGCTTCAATCGCCGCCCCGAGCACCAGCACGCCGGCACCTTCTTGGGAAGCCACTTCTTTGACTCTCTCTACGTGCGCGTTCCCCGAAACAACCGACCCTTCGTCGACGTTGCAGACGTACAAAATGGGCTTGGCAGTCAGCAACTGCATGTCGAGCATCAACGGCTCCTCGAACTCCTCCAGTTCCAACCCTCGCGCGCTTTTCCCCTGTTCGAGGTGCGCCACGAGGCGGCTGTAGAACGTCATCTGCTTCACAGCGTCCTTGTCTCCCGTCTGAGCCGCCTTTTTCACTTTCAGCATTCGAGACTCCACCGTTTCGAGGTCCTTCAATTGGAGCTCGGCGTCAATGACTTCCTTGTCACGGATGGGGTCAATGCTCCCATCTACGTGCACAATGTTGTCGTCGTCAAAGCAGCGCAGCACGTGCAAAATGGCGTCCGTTGTGCGAATGTTGCCGAGGAATTTGTTCCCGAGGCCTTCCCCTTGACTTGCGCCCTTGACCAACCCGGCGATGTCCACAATCTCGACGGTGGTCGGCACCAAGTTTTGGGGCTTCACCAATTCTGCCAGCTTGTTGAGGCGCGGATCGGGAACCGTGATGACACCCAAATTGGGTTCAATCGTGCAGAACGGAAAGTTGGCGCTCTGAGCCTTGGCGTTGGAAAGACAATTGAAAAGGGTCGATTTGCCCACGTTGGGCAGGCCGACGATGCCGCATTGCAAAGCCATGATGAGTGTTCTTTTTGAGAAGCCCAAAGGTAGGGCGTCCGCCCCCTCCCTAGCGTCTCAGGGATTTTCCAAAGTTTTTGCACAAGCGGACCAAGGCCCTGCTCGTTCAGGTAATTTTGCGGCATGAATTCCATCGAGCTTTCGTCCCTTGCGACCCAAGTCCGTCGCGACATCGTACGTATGGTGCACGCGGTTCAAAGCGGCCACCCAGGCGGATCCCTTGGCTGCACAGACCTGTTGGTGAAACTGTATTTCGACACGATGACCGTCGACCCGGAGGCCTTCTCCATGGACGGCAAGGACGAAGACTTGTTCTTCCTCTCCAACGGACACATCAGCCCCGTGTGGTACAGCGTGCTGGCACGGCGCGGGTATTTCCCCGCGTCGGAATTGGCGACGTTCCGAAAGTTGAACAGCCGCCTCCAAGGTCACCCTGCCACCGAGGAAGGGTTGCCCGGCATCCGCATCGCCTCGGGTTCGTTGGGCCAGGGATTGAGCGTGGCGCTGGGGGCGGCTCAGGTGAAGAAACTGAACGGCGAATCCACCTGGGTGTATTCCTTGCACGGCGACGGCGAACTCCAAGAGGGCCAAATCTGGGAAGCTGCCATGTATGCAGCTCACCACAAGATTGACAACGTCATTTCCTTTGTGGATTGCAATGGACAGCAGATTGACGGCAGCACCGACGAGGTGATGTCTTTGGGCGATTTGGCGGGCAAATGGCGCGCCTTCGGCTGGCACGTTTTGACGTGCAACGGCCACGATTTTGAGGACCTGCATCGGGCCATCTCGGAGGCTCAAAGTCGCCGCGGTTCAGGCGTCCCCACCGTGGTTCTGATGAAAACAGAAATGGGCAAAGGTGTGGACTTCATGGAGGGTACCCACAAATGGCATGGCATCGCCCCCAACGACGACCAGCTCGCGGACGCACTGAATCAACTTGAATCGACGTTGGAGGATTACTGATCCACCAACCAGACAATGAAGCTTTCTCACCTCGATCCGATTCGCCTCAGGCGCTGGATGACCCAATTGGTCCTCGGCGTTTCTGCTCTGGGCTGTCTCCCTTCGCATGCGCACATGCAAGTGACGGTCGAGGGTGAAGGTGAGCCTACGCGGATTTTGTTCGTCTTTGACGCGTCGAACAGCATGAACGCTTTCTGGGGTGGCAGCCGAAAAATTGAAACCGCCTCGAACCTGCTGAGTGAAACGCTGAAAGGACTTCACCAAAGCGAAGAACTCGAGTTGGGCTTGCGCGTCTACGGACACGGAACCAAGCACGTTGCCGGTCAACAGGATTGCGACGACACGGAATTGGTGGTGCCGTTTGGGAGTTTCAACAACCTCATCATCAAGCAAACGCTTGGACGTCTTCGAGCACAGGGCACCACCCCCATCGCGCGGTCTTTGGAACAAGCCGCCTACGATTTCCCCGACTCTCCGGGCAGAAACGTGATTGTTCTCATCACAGATGGCATCGAAGCTTGCGACGAGGACCCTTGCGCCGTCAGCCGCGCCTTGCAGGCCAAAGGAATCGTCGTGAAGCCCTTTGTCATTGGCATGGGCATCGAAAAAGACATGGCGGAAAGCCTTCGTTGCATCGGGAACTTCTACGACGCTGCGGACCCGGAGGCGTTCGAGCACGTGTTGCAACTCGTGTTGGAACAGGCTCTTCACAACACCACGGTACACGTGGAATTGCTGGACAACCACGGCGAATCCTCCGTCACAGACTTGGCTTTTTCATTCACCGATGTACGAACCCAAACCCACGACCCCCAGTGGGTGCACACCATGCGGTGGGGCAACGCACCCGACACGGTGTACGTGGACCCGTTGCCGACTTATCGGTTCACCGTCCACAGCTTGCCTCAGACCCACCTCGATTCGGTGGTCCTGACGCCTGGCGTGCACAACGTCATTGCGGTGCCCAACATGTCCCAAGGCCATGTTCGGCCGCAATTTGCCCGTGGCGTCAGAACGGATTACGGCCCCATGGATGTTGCGTGGCGCAAGTCCGGCGAATGCGAATCGTTTTTCTCGAGCCCTATCGGAGACGAACAGCGCTTGTGCACCGGCACGTACGACGTGCTTTTCCCGACCCACCCCCCTACCCTCGTTGAAGGCGTCGAGGTTCGTGAGGGGAAGCATGACCTCGTGGAGATACCAGGCCCGGGTTCGTTGGTGCTCAACACGGCAACTTCAGGGATTACGGTGATTCTTGAGGCCGAGAGTTTGGCCCCTGTCTTGCACCTGGAACCGGGCAGAAGCAACGGCAAGCACACCTTGCAACCGGGCAACTACACCTTGGTTTTCCGAGCACGAAATGCCCGGGGAACGCTTTACAGCATACGAGAACAATTCACCATCACCTCTGGCAACACCACCAACCTCAAACTACATGGTTGACACGCAGCACATCACCCTCGAACCCACCGCTTCCAACGACACGAGGTCGGGTTTTGGACAAGGCCTTCTGGAAGCAGGCCATTCAGATCCCAACGTTGTTGGCCTCTGTGCCGATTTGACCGGCTCTCTCAAAATGAACGCGTTTCAAGACGCGTTTCCTGAGCGGTTTTTCCAGGTAGGAATTGCAGAAGCGAACATGATGGGCGTGGCCGCGGGCATGACCGTTGGCGGAAAAATCCCCTTCACCGGCACCTTTGCGAATTTCTCCACAGGCCGCGTGTACGACCAAATCCGCCAAAGCATTGCCTACTCTGAGAAGAACGTGAAGATCAGCGCGTCCCACGCGGGTCTCACGCTAGGTGAAGACGGCGCAACTCACCAGATTTTGGAGGACATCGGGATGATGAAGATGCTCCCCAACATGACGGTCGTCGTCCCGGCAGATTACGAACAAACCCGCCAAGCAACCCTAGCTGTGGCCAAGCATCACGGCCCAGTTTACCTTCGATTCGGACGTCCCAAAGTTCCCGTGTTCATCCACCCCGAAGCCCCGTTCGAACTTGGAAAGATTCAGCGCATCAAAACTGGCAGCGACCTCACCTTGGTGGCATGTGGACACCTCGTTTGGGAATCGGTTCAAGCCGCCCTCGAATTGGCAAAGGATGGCATCGAGGCCGAGGTGTTGAACGTGCACACCATCAAGCCTCTCGACGAGCGCACGTTGGTCGAATCCGCTTCGAAAACCGGTGCAGTAATTGTTGCCGAGGAACATCAGCGTTTGGGCGGTCTGGGTTGCAGCGTTGCACAAGTGTTGGCGTCGCATCACCCCACGAAAATGGATTTTGTGGCCGTAGAAGATCAATTCGGCGAGAGCGGCACACCTGCTCAGTTGATGAAGAAATACGGACTCGACGCCGGATCCATTGTGGCCAAGGCCAAATCTCTGTTGGGACGTTAATTCCAGCCGGATGCGCACAAAAAAAGGGCTGCATCAGCGGCCCTTTTTTGATTCTATGCCTACCCTCATTTCGCAGGAACGTCCAAGGCAGCGATCGAAGCATAAATGCGGTCGGCAAGAGATTTTGTGGCCTTGACCAAGGGCAGCCGAACCTCGGCCGAACAAAGCCCCAGGTGGTGCATCACGTTCTTGATGCCGGTCGGGTTTCCTTCTTCAAAAATCAAGGCCACCAACTCTGCAAAGGCCGCATGCGTCGCCCGAGCTTCATGCACCTGCCCGAAGGCGGCTTGTTGGATCATCGAGGAGAAGGAAGAAGGGAATGCGTTGCCCAAAACCGAAATCAATCCATCTGCTCCCAGAGCTACCGTGGACAAGGCCAAAGCGTCGTCGCCCGACCACACAGCAAAACCGGCCGGACGCCCCGCCAAAATCGCAGAAATCTGCGAGAGGTTGCCGCTCGCCTCTTTGATTCCACACACGTTGGGGTGCTTCGCCAAGGTCAAAGTTGTCTCGGCAGTCATGTTGCAGGACGTTCTCGAAGGAACGTTGTACAACATCACAGGACGCGGCGAAGCATCGGCCACTGCTTCAAAATGCCGCGCAAGACCTTCTTGACTGGGCTTGTTGTAAGCCGGAGCCGCAACCAAGAAGGCGGAAATGCCTCGGCTGTCCCAAGAAGAAATTCGTGCGCACAATTCAGCAGTGGCATTTCCAGTGACTCCGACCACGACAGGCAAACGATTCGCGTTCACCTCAAGGACGAAATCCACCACCCGTCGCTGTTCTTCAGCTGCAAGCGTGGGAGTTTCTGCCGTTGTCCCCAAGACCACAAGAAAATCCGTTCCGCCTTCGATTTGATGCTGAACGATGCGCTGCAAGCTTGGGAAATCAACTTTCCCGTCTTCGTGAAATGGCGTAACCAAGGCCACGCCCAGGCCTTGCAAAGAAGAAACGAGTTGGTTCATTGCAAATCGATTTGATTCAAAAATTCGAAGGTTCGTGCCGTATGAGTTCGCCAGTCTTCCATGGGGTCTTGAAGAATGACATCCACTTCTTCCAAGTCCGCCTCTTCCACCTCTTCGTGCACCAAACGCACATCCAAATCTGCATTCCACTCCGGATGGTCCACACCAACCTTCATTCCTGCCATACTCGACCGGACGATAAATTTCAACGGCAAGACGGGTTCAACTTCCAAATCGATCAAGATGTCGAATGGCGTATCCACAAATGCCTCGAATTCCTTTACCGGCCAACCAAACCAATTCAAATCGCTCTTGCAGAAATACCCGGAATCCAATTTTTTGACCAGCCAAGTCGGCGTTTCTTTTCCTTCTTCCGGAACGAAACTCATCATTCCGACTCGTTTCACGCCGAATTCCTCTTTGAGACGCTTGGCCAAATCCTTGATCTCTCGAAAATGGGCGTGGTCTCGCTCGAGGTAAACCAAGCCCACGCTGTCGGCGTGTTTCAGCGAACAACCCTTACGCTCCCTTTCAGCCGCGGGCAGCCGATTGAGCTTCCAACGAAAAATGCGTTCTTTCCAAGTCACGACCGTCAAAAATACGAGGAGAGTCACCGGCATTGGCCACCATCAATCCTTCAAACTCCCAAAGTTTCCAACACCTCGAGCACTTTTAAATGGCATTGGCACAATTCCTGATGTCCTTTGTTGAAATTCAACCCCAAATCACAACCCATGTTCGCACGTTTGACCTCCCTTTCTTTGATTGCCGCTCTTTTGTTCGGCTCAGTCCAACTGATCTCCTGCTCCTCGGCTGCAGGCACTCGTGTAAAAACCCCGTTTTCCGGAAAGAAGTACATGTCGGATGCACGGTACTTCCGAGCAGTTGGGATGGGGCAGAGCACCAACCTCAACATCGCCAAGAACAAGGCGGAATTGGAGTCGAGAAAGGCGTTGGCCCAGCAAGTGCAAACCAACCTCAAAGTGGTGACCGACAACTACGCCCAGGAAATGGTCGGCAACCAGGCCGCGGAGGCAATCGAGCGTTTTGAAACCCTTTCCCGGGAAGTCACCAACACCACGATTGGGGACCTTCGGCAACTTGGGCAAGACATCCGCCAGCTGGAAGATCAGACCTACGTGGTCTACGTGGCCATTGAGGTGAAGAAAAAGGCCATGTTCAAGTTTTTGAAGAACAAAGCCAAAAGCGACGCCAAGATCTCTGAACTGGTTCGGGCGCAAATGGTCATGGTTTTGGACAAAGAAATTGAGCGGCTCGAGTCCGAGGAATAAATTCCTGCCGTATCCGGCGCTCAACGGTTTATTCCAGGTCCAACTGAGCCCCAAACTCCTTTTGGAATTTGGCCATTTTGGGGGCGATGACTGCGCGGCAGTAAGGCGCCTCGCCATTGAGTTCGAAGTACGCTTGATGGTAATCCTCGGCGGGATAGAATGCCTCAAACGCCGCAATCTCCGTGACAACGGGGTTGGGCCAACGCAAGGATGCGCGTTCAACCGCGCGCTCGATTTCCGCCACTTGCGAGTCGGAATGCCAATAAATGGCCGACCGGTATTGTGTCCCCACGTCGGCCCCCTGTCGATTCAACGTGGTTGGATCGTGGGTCGCGAAAAACACGTCGAGCAGGGTTCCCAGCGTCACACGGGCAGGATCAAACGTCACCTGAACGACTTCCGCATGCCCCGTTCGACCGGTGCATACTTCTCGGTATGCCGGATTTTTGATGTGGCCACCTGAATATCCGGAAACCCCTGAAATCACGCCGGGAATGGCTTCAAACACCGCTTCGACGCACCAAAAGCAACCCGCTCCGAGCGTCACAGTTTCTAAGGAATCAGAGTTCATGAGGACGGGCGTGTTTGACAAGGTTAACGAGGGCAAGGTGACGTGCCAGCTAAAGCACAGAATCCAAGCAAGCTGCTTCATTCCACAAAGAGAACAAAACTCCTTGAGTTCCGACAAGGACCTGCGGAATTTAGGCCGTCAAGGAGCAACAAAACGGTACCGGAAGAAGCACGTCTGCATCGACAACTCCGGTTGCGAGCCTTCCCAGACCGCTGAGACGTCGCCAACTCGGAATCCAACCTCCCATCCGTTTTCCATGCTGACACGCATCGAGGCAGGGAATCGCCAAACGTCCGAGGTGCCTCGTTGAATTCCTGTCTCCACAATCCAAGCATTCGTGATTCGAACCCCACCTGACACACCTCCCGTCCATCCGCCGTTGGACAACGCCTCCCGGTTGCGCACGGTGAGGTTGCCTGCAACGACCAACGGCGGAGCCAAGCGCATTCCCGCACCCAAGGCGAGCATGGGCTTGTTGGAAATCCGACGCGTGGCAGATTCGCTTGTTTGGAACCACGTGTCCGCATCCAAAATGTCCACCGCGCTCGACAACCACGAATCTGGGTCCACCGCACCCGTCGAGGCACCAAAGTCCGTCAACGTCAAGTCGATGTTGCCCACGCTGTACTCCTCTCCTTCCCAAGTCATCCGTCCCAAATCCACAAGAGAGGCGGTGACCCACATCCCGTCGCCACGCGCCAACACAGCGCCAACATCCAATCCCCACCCGTATCCGGCAGGACTTAGGACACTGATCCACTCTGCGGACGGCGTTCCGCCAATCAGCGAATCGAGGTTCTGAAAATTCTGCATGGAGAACCCCTCAGACCGAGCACCGAAAGCCACCACGCTCCCTTCCTCCGTATGCACGTCAAAAAACGACGTACCCAAAAGCATCCGCCCCCCCACGCCGGTATGCAAAGACCAGCCGTTCCCCACGTCTCCCCAACCTCGAGAGAGGCCAACCTCGTGCGTACGCATCGATTGGTACCTCAAGGAGGTCCCTTCGAGAAGGTTGGCCAGGGTCGCATCTCCTGCCAATTCAACGCCTTCCCACAAATCACCCAAGCTGAAGTCGTAGTCATCGACGGATACCACTTCACCGGACTCGACCAATTCAATTTCAGAGTACAAGTCCAACCCCCCGTCCGTGAAGAGCTTGGCTGTCTTCGAACTTAAGGTTACGTGCGCAGAAACACCCCTTCGATTTGCGTAGGCAACGCCCCATTTGCCAATGCGCCGTGCGTAAGCCGCTGTCAAAAATGACATGGAAAAGGCCAGTTCTTCGTCCGTCAACGCGTTCAGCCATTCGTCGGCGGTCCAGTCCTGTTCTTGCGCGGATTCACGACCCAAGATTTGGTCCCACATGCCCTCCTTGTCCAGCAAATTCGAGCGAAGAGAAACCCCTCCCTCGAATCCACCCGTGACCTTTTGGTAGTCGCCAGACCAACCGGGAAAAGTCAACATGGCCGGGTTGTAGCCAAGAGCCCGGTAGTCCGAACTGAGCGCATACGGACTTGCCGCACCTTGAATGTGTGTGCGATTGAGTTGAGCAAGGGTGCCAACAGAAATTCCCAGGCACAGAAAAAGGGTCCAAGTGAGTCTGAGGGTCATGCCCCTAAGTACGGAAATTAGACCGGAATGTTCCAACCAAACGGGTCCTCTCCCGTTCCGTACCGAACGTCGTCGAGCATGGACTTCACCTTGGGCGCCACGGTCCAATCGGTGTAAGCAGGCAAGTCCCAATCCTGGCCAGGCAATCCCAAGGTGCAGATCGGGGACACCGTTGCAGCCGTCCCAAGTCCAAAGGCTTCTGTCAACGACCCGTCCTTGGTGGCATCCACCAATTCTTGGACCGTCACACGACGTTCTTCCACGTCAATCCCGGCGTGCTGCATCAACTGAATGGCGCTAGCACGGGTAACGCCAGACAACACCGTGTCGCTCGTCTTGGGCACCACCATTTTCCCTCCTATCACGAACGCGACGTTCATCGTACCGCATTCTTCAACCGCAGAGTGGGTTTCCGAGTCGGTCCAAAGAATTTGATCGTAACCTTCCGATTTGGCCAGTTCTGTGGGGTACAACGAGCCCGCGTAGTTCCCAGCAGCCTTTGCCGCACCCGTTCCTCCATGCGCAGCTCGCGTGAAGTGTTGTTCCACTTTGACTCGTACGGGTTTCGTGTAGTAAGCTCCTACTGGACAAGTGAAAATGCAAAAGCGGTAAGTCAAGCTCGGACGGACCCCCACATGCCCCTCAGTCGCGAACATGAATGGCCGAATGTACAATGCACTGTCAGGGTGGCTTGGAACCCACGCCGAGTCCAACTTCAACATCTCCACCAGAGCCTGCAGAAAGGTGTCTTCGGGCACCTCTGGCATGCTCATTCGCCGCGCTGAAAAATTGAATCGCTTGATGTTCGAACCAGGTCGGAACAACGACACCTCTCCGGTCGGTTGACGAAAGGCCTTCATGCCTTCGAAAATGGCCTGCCCGTAATGCAACGACATCATCGCCGGCGAAAACGTCATTGGACCAAACGAACTGATTTCTCCACGCTGCCACGTTCCATCCGCATAATCCATGACGAACATGTGGTCAGAAAACACCTTTCCAAACGTCAAATTTTGGAAATCCACCTCCGCCAAACGGCTCGAACCCACTGGGGTAATGTCAAAGTCCAAAGTCGTGAAGTCCTCCATCAGCATAACCTTTCATTTAGGTGGTGCAAAAGTCGGGAACTTGAGCCCTGAAAGCAAATGACACTGCTCCCAAGAAGTGTTGTTTACGCAGAAGCGCCTTCTTTCTGGAACAGAAACTTGTTGGGACTCACAAGCCCTGTTTTCACCGCGTACATCACCATCGCTGCGGTGTTGTTTACCCCAAGTTTGGACATGATGTTCTTGCGGTGAGTTGTCACGGTGTGCGTGCTGAGAAACAGCTTTTCAGCCACCTGCGTGTTGGTCAAACCTTCTGCAATCAATTGCAGCACTTCAGTCTCACGTCTACTCAAATGAATGGGGTCGCACGTCAATGGCAGGGTTTCGAGGTCTTCGACATCGATCGATTCTTGCCGTATCCGATCCAATATCTGTCCGCAAAAAAAGGTTCCGCCCTTGGCCGTTTCCCGGATGGCATCTTCCACTTCTCCCAAGTCACAATCCTTTTTGATGTAGCTGTCAACACCTGCGCGAAGTGCGTTGACGAGGGTGTGGCCGCTTTGCTGAGTCGTAATTGCCAACACCCGGGTGGAGGGATACGCTGCCTTGACGCGACGAACGACGTCAATGTCAAACTCGTCCGCCAAAAAGTCCACAACGACTACGTCAGGCTGAAAGGACTGCACCAGCCCAACCAAGTCTTCACCCGTAGCTGCCTCACCCAAAACCTCAATGCCTTCCACTTGCCGCACCATGTTGCGAACGCCCAAGCGAAACAGCGCGCTGCTGTCGGCGATGGCCAAGGTGGTTGTTGAGGTTGACATGGAGCTCAATCGATGTTTAGAATCGTTCTACACAAAGGTAACGAGCACTTCGCAATGTCAGTCATCCCCAACCCTCCAAACCAAACCGTCCTCTGCGATGACCGCGCTCGGATGTTCTTGCATGGCCTCTTGCCTCAGCTGTTCAGGGTCTTTGTAACGAAGGCTCATGTGGCCCAAAATCAGGGTGTTCACCTTCGCTTGGCGTGCCAAACGACCGGCTTCCAGTGCCGTGCTGTGGTACGTCGACTTTGCACGTTCTGAATCGGATTCTGAAAACGTGGCATCGTGGTACAAAACCGTTGCACCCGTCGCGGCTTCCAGCAAGCGTTGGCAAGGACGAGTGTCACCAGAGTAGACATAGCTTCGAGCGGGTGCCGGCGCGACACACCAACGTTCTGGTTGGAGGGTTTTTCCCTCGTGTTCAGCAGGTTCTCCGCGCTTAAGCGCCTGCCTCACGTGAAAAGGAAGTCGCTCGCGTTTGGCCCTCATGCCATCCAATTTCCATGGCAAGGAATGTTCCTCAACCTTCAAACCGCAACAAGGGATGCGATGCTTTACAGGAATGCTTGTCAGCCGATACCGATCGGCATCCACAAGCGTCTCGGGCACGTCTGCCTTCCATTCGCGAAACCGCACCTCAAACGACATGTGAGCCTCGATGCTTCGCCACGTTTGACTCATCCAATGTTCGAGTCCAGGCGGCCCCCAAACTTCGAGCATTTCTTGTCGACCGAGCAGAGACATGGTGCTCAACAGGCCCGGCAGACCTAACACGTGGTCGCCATGCATGTGGCTGACAAACACTCCCTTCAGTTTCTGAAATTTCCGCTTGTTTTTTCGAAGCGCGAGCTGAACACCCTCGCCTGCGTCGATGAGGTAGGTGTGGCCGTGAATGTCCAAAAACTGCGACGTGGTGCCCCTCGAAGGAACTGGAACCGCAGCTCCTGTCCCGAGAAACACCACGTCAAAGGTCATAGGTGCAGCTTGACTTCTCAGTGCCGAATCACAAGACGCTTCGTCTGCGGCAGCTGAAGTCCGTCAACACGCACGAGGTAAACGCCGTTTGGCAAGTGACCTACAGAAATGCGCTCAGCATTGGCAAGTCCACCTCGAGTCACGACTCGCCCTTCCAACGTGACAACCGACCACGTGCCGTCCTGTGGCATGCTGCGCAATGAAATCGCTTCCGAAGCCGGGTTGGGGTAAATCTCCCAAGCGTACGAATCCAGCGGCTCCAAAGACGTGAGAACATCGAAACTCTCCACTTCTGCAGAACATCCCAGGCTGTCTGTCACAAGCACGCTGTACGTTCCTTCGGCC
>Ga0181565_10000089_pt1 | contig 56305 bp, 49 predicted proteins | sample 101ome_16_FD_129661 | JGI IMG/M metagenome (GOLD analysis project Ga0181565, IMG submission 129661) | Coastal salt marsh microbial communities from the Groves Creek Marsh, Skidaway Island, Georgia - 101401AT metaG (megahit assembly) | ecosystem: Environmental > Aquatic > Marine > Intertidal... | reverse complement strand
TCCGGATCGGGATTGGCCATGGCAAAAATAATCGGCTTATCGGCCATGGTTTTAACCATATCCTCGGTCACGGCGCCTTTGACCGACAGGCCCAAAAACACATCCGCCCCATTCATCGCATCGGCCAGGCTGCGCGCTTTCGTGTCAGCGGCATGGGCCGATTTCCATTGGTTCATGCCCTCTTTGCGGCCCTTATAAATGACCCCTTTTGTGTCGCATAAAATCGCATTGTCATGCGCCACGCCCATGGCTTTGATAAGCTCAAGGCAGGCAATGCCGGCGGCGCCGGCGCCGTTGACGCAGACTTTAATGTCTTTCATTTCCTTGCCGGTCAAATGCAGCGCATTGATAAGGCCGGCGGCGCAAATAATCGCCGTGCCGTGCTGGTCGTCATGAAACACGGGAATGTCCATCAGCTCGCGCAATTGCTGCTCAATAATGAAGCAATCGGGTGCCTTTATGTCTTCCAAATTAATGCCGCCAAAGCTAGGGCCCATATATTTGACCGCATCGACAATCTCTTGCGGGTCTTGTGTATCAAGCTCCAAATCAATGGAATCGACATCGGCAAAGCGTTTGAACAAAACCGCCTTGCCTTCCATGACCGGCTTGGAGGCCAGCGCCCCCAAATTGCCGAGCCCCAAAATGGCCGTGCCATTGGAAATCACTGCCACCATATTGCCGCGCGCCGTCAAATCATATGAGGCATCGGCATTTTCCGCGATCGCCTCGACCGGCACGGCGACGCCCGGCGAATAGGCGAGCGACAAATCCCGTTGGGTCGCCATCGGTTTGGTGGGGCTTATTTCAAGCTTGCCCGGCTTGCCGTTTGCATGAAAGCGTAAGGCTTCCTCATCGGTAAAATTTTTATCCGTATCACTCATATGCGTCTCTGTTCTATGGGCTTTTAGGGCTTTGGGGCAGCAAAGACAAGCAGGCGCGGTCAAGAAAAGCAAAATAAATTCAACAGCTTTTTGTGCCCGAAACAGGCTCAAAGCGTGTCGCAAGGCGCGCGCTTTGCTAAACTAAAGGCCATGTCCGCTTCCGCTACCAGCCCTGAAAATAGCGCCGCCAAGGCCGCCAAGCCTGCCATGGGTGATAAGCCGACGCCGATGATGGCGCAATATTTGGCGATTAAGCAAGCCCATCAAGATGCGCTTTTGTTTTATCGCATGGGCGATTTTTACGAATTGTTTTTTGACGATGCGGTCGCCGCGGCCGCGGCGCTTGACATTACCTTGACCCATCGCGGCAAGCATTTGGGGGCTGCCGTGCCTATGTGCGGCGTGCCTTATCACGCCAGCGAAAGCTATTTGCAACGCCTCATCAAAGCCGGGTTCCGTGTTGCCATTTGTGAGCAAACCGAGGATCCGGCTGAGGCCAAAAAGCGCGGCTCAAAATCCGTGTTGCGCCGCGAAGTGGTGCGTCTGGTCACGGCCGGAACGCTCAATGAGGACAGCTTGCTTGATGCCAAGGCGGATAATTTCATCGCCGCTTTGGCGTGCCGCGGTAAGGCACCGAAAGCCGATTGGGCGGTCGCCTGGGCTGATATGTCGACCGGCGCGTTTTTTGCCAGCGCCTGCAATGCCGATGCGTTGCCGGCGCTGTTGGCGCGCTTGCGCCCATGCGAGATTATTGTCCCCGATGCGGTGGCCGCTGTCATGGCCGAGAGCCCTGCGCTCGGCGCGCTTTTGCACGACAGCCAAGGCGATGGCGCGTCCCCTGTGAGGCCCATGATATCGACGGTCGGCGATGTGACGTCAAAGCTGGCAGCCAAGAAAATCGCCGCCGATTTCGGCATTGCCTGCCGTGACGGGTTGGCGCATGAAGGGGCCGCCGTCAATCTCGCTTGCGCGCAGATTCTCAGCTATTTTAAAGCGACACAATATGACACACAAATTTGCCTGAAAGCGCCGCAGGTGGAGCGTGATGCGCAAATCATGGCGCTTGACGCAGCGACGCGCAGCAATCTTGAGTTGAACCGCACCTTATCGGGCGCGCGCGAAGGCAGTCTGCTGCATGTTTTGGATGCCACGGTGACTGCCGGCGGGGCGCGGCTTTTGGCGTCGCGGCTTAATGCGCCTTTGACATGTCGCGATGATATTGAAGCGCGTTTGGCCGCGGTGCAGGCGTTTATGGATGCGCCTGATTTGGCCGATAGCGTGCGTGCTGCCTTAAAAACCGTGCCTGATATGGCGCGCGCCCTCAATCGTTTGGCCATGCAGCGCGGCGGCCCGCGCGACGCGCAAGCCATTGCGCTGGCCATGCAGGCGGCGACGCAATTGGCGGCGGCGCTATTGGATAAAATGCCGGAAAATTGTGGCGAGCTGGCAGCGCAAATTGCCTGTCTTGGCGAACAGAGCGCGGCGCTGAGCGGCTTGCGCCAGCGCCTTGATGGGGCTTTGGACGACACGCTGCCCCTTTTGGCGCGCGATGGCGGCTTTATCGCCGCAGGTTTCCACGCCGGCTTGGATGAGGCGCGGGCATTGCGTGATGAAAGCCGTCGTATCATTGCCGCTTTGCAAAATCGCTATGGCGCGGAGACCGGCATTAAGGCGCTGAAGATCAAGCATAATGGCGTTTTGGGCTATCATATTGATGTGCCGGCCGCGCAAGGCGATAAGCTGATGCAAGCGCCGCATGAGGCGGTGTTTATCCATCGCCAAACCTTGGCCAATTCGATCCGCTTTTCGACCGCAGAATTGGCCGAACTGGCGGGGCAAATCTCGCGTGCCGGTGAAACCGCTTTGGCGCTTGAACTGCAATTATTTGCGCAGTTAAGCGACGATATTTTGGCGGCGCGTGACGCTTTGGATGGGCTGGCCGAGGCGCTGGCAATGATTGATGTCAACGCCGCTTTGGCGCAAATGGCGCGGTCGGAAAATTGGGTGCGCCCGCAGCTTTTTGACGATAAGCGCTTTTTGATTGAGGCGGGGCGCCATCCGGTTGTCGAGACGGCTTTGCGCCGCGACGCAGCGGCGCCGTTTATCGCCAATCCTTGCGCGCTCGATGCGGCGGGTGATGCGGCACCGCGCATGAGCCTCCTGACCGGCCCCAATATGGCCGGCAAATCAACCTTTTTGCGGCAAAATGCGTTGCTTGCCATTATCGCCCAAATGGGCAGTTTCGTGCCTGCCGCAAGGGCTGAGATCGGCATTATTGACCGGGTTTATTCGCGCGTCGGCGCGGCCGATGATCTGGCGCGCGGGCGCTCGACCTTTATGGTGGAAATGGTTGAGACGGCAGCGATTTTGAACGGCGCGGGACCGCGCGCTTTGGTGATATTGGATGAGATTGGCCGCGGCACGGCGACATTTGACGGCTTGTCTTTGGCCTGGGCGACCGTTGAATATTTGCACAATGTTATTGGCTGCCGCACCTTATTTGCGACCCATTATCACGAATTGACGGCGCTGGCGGAGCGCTTGGATGGACTCGCCAATGCTTCGATGAAAGTGCGCGAGCATGACGGGCAATTGGTGTTTTTGCATGAGGTCGGCAGCGGCGCGGCCGACCGCTCTTACGGCATTCATGTTGCCGAGCTGGCCGGCTTGCCGAAAAACGTCACTTTGCGGGCGCGCCATGTCTTGGCGCAATTGGAAGAGAATGATGCAGCACAAGGCGGAGATAAACTCAATGCGTTGCCGCTATTTGAGGCGCGCCCTTTTGGGGCGGCACATGAACAAACGCAAGATATCCTGCGCGCTGCGCTTGCGGCGCTTGAGCCGGATCGGATGAGCCCGCGTGAGGCGCTTGACCGGATTTATCAATTGCAAGAACTGGCCGACAAGGGTGACGATACGGTTTAGCGGCGCGAGCGTTTCGCCCCGTTTGACAAGCTTGTGAGAAGGCCGTGCTTTGGCCGCAATTCATGCTATATGAAGTCAACGAAATGGTTTCCCCTTGAAAGCGGGTAGAAAGGGCTGCCAAAATGGCAAAAAAAAATCCGGCAAAAAACTGCCAGCCGCCTCTGGCCGAGCGCTTGTCGGCTTTGGCGCAAGCGCATAAGGGCGATGAAAAAGGCCTGCGCCTCGCCGTGTTGGACACATTGCGTGCGCAAATGGCCGATGACCGCGCCGCGGCGCGCCGCGATCTCGAAGAAAAGCGCTTAAAAGGGGCCAAATGCGCCGAGACCCTATCGGCGCAAATGGATGCCATGCTGGGCGCCCTCGCTGATTTTGTTTCCACGCATATATTGTTCATCGCCAATCCGACGGATGGCGAGAAAGTCACTATGGTCGCGGTCGGGGGCTATGGCCGTGGCCGCTTGGCGCCTTATTCCGACATCGATCTTTTGTTTCTGCTGCCCTATAAGCGCAATGCAACCAGCGAGAGCTTTGTCGAATATATTCTTTATATTTTGTGGGATTTGGGGCTGAAAGTCGGCCATGCGACGCGCTCGGTCAATGAATGCGTGGCGCAGGCGCAAGGCGATATGACGGTGCGCACGGCGATGTTGGAAAGCCGCTTTTTATGGGGCAGCACGCCGCTTTATGAAAGCTATAAACAAGCCTTTCAAAGCAAAATCATGGATGGCACGGCGCGTCAATTCGTGACCGCCAAACTGGCTGAGCGCGATGAGCGGCATGAAAAAACCGGTCGCTCGCGCTATCTGGTCGAGCCCAATTTAAAAGAAGGCAAGGGCGGCTTGCGCGATTTGAACACTTTGTTTTGGATTGCCCGCTATAGCTATCAAGTGGAAGCGCTTGATGATTTGGTCGGCCTTGGCGTGCTGACGGCCGAGGAGTTGCGCCTGTTCCGAAAATGCGATGATTTTCTCTGGCATGTGCGCTGCCATTTGCATTTTCTAACCGATATGGCGCAAGAGCGCTTGAGTTTTGATGTGCAAAAACCAATGGCCGGTTTTTTCTATCCGGCGGCGCAAGACAAAGCGGATGGCGGCAAAAAATCAGGCATGAAGCCGGTTGAAAAATTCATGCGGCGGTATTTTCTGGTCGCCAAAAATGTCGGCGATCTGACGGCCATTTTCTGTGCCTCATTGGAGGCGGCACAGAAAAAACCGCGCGCCGCAGCGCGTCTGCCCGCCTTGTTTCGGCGGCAAAAACAAGTCGACGGTTTTACCATTGGGGCGAGCCGCCTGAAAATGGCGCGCGCCGATATATTCAAGCGCAATCCGGTCAATCTTATTCGCGTGTTTCATCTGGCTGACAGTACCGGGCTTGATATTCACCCCGACACTTTGCGCGCCATCACCCAACATACGCATTTGATTGATGAGGCTTTGCGGCAAGATGAAACGGCGAATAAATTATTTCTCGACCTTTTGACCTCAAAGCGCGACCCGGAACGGATTTTGCGGCGCATGAATGAGGCCGGTGTGCTGGGCCGATTTGTCCCCGATTTCGGGCGCATTGTCGCGCTTATGCAGTTCAACATGTATCACCATTATACGGCCGATGAGCATTTGTTGCGCGCCCTTGGCCTGTTGCGCGAAATAGAAAGCGGTGCAGTGGCCAAAGCGCATCCATTGGCCACGGAATTATTGAATAATGGCGGGGTCAATCGGCGCGTCATTTATCTCGCCACTTTGCTGCATGATATTGCCAAAGGGCGACCCGAAGACCATTCCATTGCGGGCGCGCGTATCGCCCGCAAGCTCGGGCCGCGTCTCGGTTTTTCAAAGGCTGAAACGGCATTGACCGAATGGTTGGTGCAAGAGCATTTGGTGATGAGCGATGTGGCGCAAAGACGTGATTTAGCCGACCCGCGCACGGTCGAAGATTTTGCCAAAACCGTGCAAAGCATGGAACGCCTCAATCATTTATTCGTGCTCACCGAGGTTGATATTAAGGCGGTCGGGCCGGGTGTGTTTAATGGCTGGAAAGCACAGCTTTTGCGCGAGCTTTATGCCGAAACCGCCTCGCGCTTCAATGCCGGCACCGCTTTGGCGGCGCGCGGCGAACGCCTCGATGGCGCCAAAACCGCTTTCGCGCAATTGGCCGATAAGGCCTGGAACAAACGCAAATTAAATGCCTATATGCGCCGCCAATCCGATGCTTATTGGCTAAGCTTTCCGACCGAAGCGCAATTGCGCCACGCCGATATGATTGCCGCCATGGAGGCGGAAGGCGAGCCCATGGCGCTGGAAGTACATGGTGATAAACTGCGCGATTGTTCTGAAATAACCATTATTTGCCAAGACCATGCCGGGCTGTTTGCCCGTCTCGCCGGGGCCTGCGCTTTGGCCGGATTGACGATTTTGGACGCGCGCATCACAACCACGCGGGACGGTTTGGCGGTCGATGCGCTGCATGTCGCCGATCGCGGTCAGCCTGGGCCTTTATCATCCGATAAGGCGGCGCGCTTGCTGGCCACTATGCGCGATGTTTTATCGGGGCAAGTGATTGTGCCCGAGCGCCTGGAAGGGGCGCCGCAGCGCACCCAGATCGAGGCGTTTGATCTGACGCCGCAAGTGCGTATTTCCAACCAGCTGGCCGATAATGCCAGCGTCATTGAAGTGAGCGGGCTTGACCGGCAGGGGCTGCTTTATGCCCTTTTGCGCGCTTTGTTTGACCTCAATCTGTCAGTCTCGGCAGCGCGCATTGCGACTTTTGGCGAGCGCGTTGTGGATGTGTTTCACGTCACTGATTTGTCCGGTGCGCAAATTACCGAAGCGGGGCGGCAGAAAAAATTACGCGCCGTTTTGCGCCGCGTGATTAATAATCCGGTGAAAGCGGCGCAACCCAAAAAGCCGACGCGGCGGGCCGGTTCCGATAAGCGCGGCAAGTCAAAGGCGGCCTGATATGGCGCGGTCGAGCCGGGGAATTTTATCCAATGCCGCATTGGTCGGTAGCGCCACAATGGCGAGCCGCATAACCGGCTTTATGCGTGACATTTTTCTCGCCGCGCTGATGGGGGCGGGGCCGTTGGCAGAAATTTTCGTCATTGCCTTTCGCCTGCCCAATCTGTTCCGTCGGCTTTTTGCCGAAGGCGCGTTCAATGCCGCCTTTGTGCCGCTATTCTCAGAACGCCTTGAACAAAAAGGGGAAAGCGCGGCGCTGGCCTTTGCCGGTCAGATATGTTCCGTTTTGCTGGCCGCTTTGGCCGTCTTCACCCTATTGGCGGAAATTTTCATGCCCGCTTTGGTACTTGCTTTGGCGCAAGGCTTTGCCGGTGATGAGGAAAAATTCGCTCTGGCCGTGCATTATGCGCGCCTCAGTTTTCCCTATTTGATTTTCATGTCGCTCATGGCGCTTTTTGCCGCCATGCTCAATGCGGTCAATCGCTTTTTCGCCGCCGCTTTGGCGCCGGTGCTGCTCAATTTAGTGCTCATAGCGGCCATGGCTTTGGCGGTGCTTGACGGCGTGCCCATGGGCGATGCGCGCTTGCTCGATTATGTGATTTACGCCGTCGTGCTGGCCGGTCTGGTGCAATTTCTCTTTGTCTTTATGGCGGCACGGCGCGCCGCTTTGCGTGTTGCCTTATCGCGGCCGGTGCTTTCCGACGATCTAAAAAAAGTTTGGCGCTTGGCCGTGCCGGGCATTTTGGCGGCCGGTATCGGGCAGATAAATTTACTGGTCGGCACTTCCATTGCCACCGGCCAAGCCGGCGCGGCGGCGTGGCTTTATTATGCCGACCGGCTCTATCAATTACCCATGGGGGTTATCGGCGTGGCGCTTTCTGTCGCCCTATTGCCTGAATTGGCGCGCCGTTTGGCTAAGGGCGAGACGGCGCGCGCGCATGGCACGCAAGATATGGCCGTCTTGGCGGCCAGTGGCCTGACTTTGCCGGCGGCGGTCGGCTTGGCGGTTTTGGCGGCGCCGATTGTCAGCCTTTTGTTTGAGCGCGGCGCGTTCAGCGCTGCCGACAGCGCCATGACCGCGCAGTTGATTATCGTGTTCAGCTTCGGTCTGCCGGCTTTTGTTATGGTCAAGGCGTTGCAGCCCTCCTTTTTTGCCCGCCAAGACACGCGCGCGCCGCTGATTGACGGGGCCATTGGCGTCGGCGTCAATATCGCTCTTTCGCTGGCCCTGTTTGCACGCTTTGGTGCTCCGGCCATTGCCTTTGCCACTGTCATGGCCGGTTGGGTAACCCTGACCTTAATGCTGTGGCGCATGGCGCGGCGCGATATTTATCATTTGTCATGGTCGCTGCTGCGTCGCTTGGCAGCGCAGCTTGTGGCGGCGGCGTTTATGGGGTGGGCGCTCTATCAGGGCATGGGTCTTTTGCCGCGGGATATTTTGTCCGACAGTTTATCGGGTTTGGCGGCTTGGCTTGCCGGGTTTATTGCGGCCGGGGCATTGGTTTACGGGCTGGCGGTGGTCGCTTTAGGCGGGTTGCGCCGCGGCGATGTCGGCCTCTTGCGAGGCAGCCAGTGATGCGCCATAAACGGGCTATGACCGCCTGCGCAACCGCCGCATGGGGCGGTGTGAGCAAAAAGGAAATCTCATGAGCGAGCCAAAGCTGCGCGTTTTATCCGGTGTCCAGCCGACCGGCAATTTGCATTTGGGCAATTATCTCGGTGCCATTCGCAATTTTGTCGAACTGCAAAATAGCCATGAATGCCTGTATTGCGTGGTCGATTTACACGCCATTACCGTGTTCCAAGACCCGGCCGAACTGGCCGCCAATACGCGTGAAGTGGCGGCCGCTTTTATTGCCGCCGGGGTCGATCCGAAAAACCATATTGTCTTTAACCAAGCGCAAGTGCCGCAACATGCCGAACTGGCATGGGTGTTGAATTGCGTGGCGCGCATGGGCTGGCTCAATCGGATGACGCAATTTAAGGAAAAGGCCGGCAAGGATCGCGAAAAAGCCTCGGTCGGGCTTTACGTCTACCCCAATCTCATGGCGGCCGATATTTTGCTTTATCAAGCGACCCATGTGCCGGTCGGCGAAGACCAAAAACAGCATCTCGAATTGGCGCGCGATATTGCGCAAAAGTTCAATAATGATTTTGACGCAGAAGGGTTTTTCCCGCTGCCCGAGCCGCTCATTCAGGGGCCGGCGACACGGGTGATGAGCCTGCGCGACGGCAGTAAGAAAATGTCGAAATCCGACCTGTCTGATTTGTCGCGCATCACCATGCTCGACAGCGCCGATGAGATTGCCAAGAAAATCCGCAAAGCCAAAACCGACCCCGACGTCTTGCCGGAAAGTGAGGGCGGCTTGGACGGGCGTCCCGAAGCGGCCAATCTATTGGGCATTTACGCCGCTTTGGCCGAGCAGGAATTGGCACAAACAATCAACCAATTTGCCGGTCAGCAATTCTCCGCTTTGAAAGAAGCTTTGGCCGAGCTGGCAATCGCCAAAATCGCACCGATTGGCGATGAAATGCGGCGTTTGAATGATGACCCGGGCGCCGTCGATGCGGTGCTGGCCGATGGCGCCGCGCGGGCCCGCGCCATTGCCGAACCGGTGATGGCCGAGGTCAGAAAACTTGTCGGCTTTCTGGGCAGCAAAGCCTGATTTTGCTTGTCTCCAAAGCGCCACACTGGCAGCATGGCGGGCATGGATATTAACCGCCATTTGCAACGCAAATTTTTAATTGTCGTGGACGGCACGCCGGAAAGCCATGCGGCTTTGCGCTTTGCCGCGCGCCGCGCCCATGGCACGGGCGGCAAAGTGGCGCTTTTGCTGGTCATTGAGCCGGAGACCCATGACCATTGGCTGGGCGTGTCGACCTTGATGAAAGAGGAAGCGGAAATCGAGGCGGAAAAAATTCTCACCGAATCGGCCGCCTTGGTGGAAATGCTCGGCGGTGAAAAGCCCGAAAGCCATATTCGCCACGGTCAATTGGCCGAAGAAATTGCGCGGTTGATTGATGAAGACCACTCCATATCGACTTTGGTCTTGGCCGCTGCCGTTGACTCCGGCGGCCCCGGTCCGCTTGTCGCGGCCATTGGTGCCGGCAAATCGGCCGTGCATATTCCGGTCACCATTGTGCCGGGCGATTTATCCGATGATGAGATTGACGCGTTGACGTGATGGTCACGCGCTTGGTTTTGCGCGCCGCCCCGCTTATATAAGAGGGAGAATAAGGCTTAGAAAAGGAAAAGCCCCATGTTTATCCAAACCGAGGACACGCCCAATCCGGCCAGTTTGAAATTTTTGCCCGGCCGCGAAGTGACCGGCACCATGCCGCCAATTGATTTTCCCAATGATGAAGCGGCGCAAGCCTCGCCCTTGGCGGCGGCGCTATTTGCCGTTGACGGTGTCACCTCGGTGTTTTTCGGCACTGATTATATTGTCGTGTCGAAACAAGAGGGGCTGGAATGGCAAATTGTCAAACCGGCCTTGCTGACCGCCATGATGGAACATTTCATTGCCGAGCGCCCGCTTATGGTCGATGGCGCCGCTATCGGGGCCGATATTGCCGAGGCGGAGATTGCCGAAGAAGATGCCGAGACCGTGGCCATTATCAAACAAATACTCGACACGCGGGTGCGCCCTGCCGTGGCCCAAGATGGCGGCGATATTGTTTTTCACGGTTTTCAAGACGGCATTGTGTCTTTGCATATGCGTGGCGCCTGTGCCGGTTGCCCGTCAGCCACGGCAACGCTGAAACAAGGGGTTGAAAATCTCCTGAAACATTATGTGCCTTCGGTCAGCGAAGTGCGCGCGGTTTTATAGAGGCAAGCCCATGCTCGACCAAGCCACCCTTGATTTATTGTTCACGCAAGCGCGCAGCCATAATGATTTTGACCCGACACCGGTGTCGGATGACAAATTGCGTGCGCTTTATGATGTGATGAAAATGGGGCCGACCAGTGCCAATTGCTGCCCCGCGCGTTTGGTTTTCGTGACCAGCGATGCGGCCAAGGCGCGGCTTATGCCATTTATCATTGAAAGCAATATTGAAAAAGTCACCAATGCGCCGGTCTGCGCCATCATCGCCAATGATGTGAAATTTTATGACCGCATTCCTGAATTGTTTCCCCATAATCCGAGCGCGCGCGATTGGTTCACCGGCTCAGAAGAATTTGCCGCCGAAACCGCGATGCGCAACGGCTCTTTGCAGGCCGCTTATTTAATGCTGGCGGCGCGCGCATTGGGGCTCGATGTCGGGCCGATTAGCGGCTTTGACCCTGATGGCCTCAATCAGGAATTTTTCCCCGACGGGCAATGGCGCGTCAATATGTTATGCAATATCGGCCATGGCCGCCCCGAAGCGGTGTTTGAGCGGCTGCCGCGATTGGCCTTTGACGATGCCTGCCAAATCATCTGACCCGGCCCCGCTCATTCTCGCTTGCGACACCACGCAAGCGGCGTGTTCGGTGGCGCTTTATCAAGCGGGCATTTTGGCGGCCCAGTGCGCGGAAATGAGCAAAGGCCATGCTGAAGCTTTGATGCCAATGCTGGAAAGCGTCCTGGCCGAAACCGAAACTGCACGCCGTGACGTGAGGCGACTGGCGGTAACACACGGGCCCGGCACTTTTACCGGCGTGCGCGTCGGCCTGTCTGCCATGCGCGGGCTGGCCTTGGCGCTTGACCTGCCGGTCAAAACCTATGGCACGCTGGCCGTCATGGCGGCCGCCCATAAATATGCTGATGACCCGCTTTTGGTCGCGGTCGATGCCAAGCGCGACACGTTTTATGCACAAGCTTTTGACGCTAATGGCGAGGCGATGAACGACCCGGCGGCCTTAACGGCGGCGCAGCTGGCCGCTTTGGCGCAAAGTACCGGAGCTGAGCGCATGGCGGTGTGCGGCACCGGCGCACCGCTTTTGACCGAAATATGGTCGGGCTTTTATGCCAGCCATGCGCCGCCTTATCCGCAAGCCGCCTGTCTCGCGGCCATGGCGGCGCAAGATACGGATTGGCTCAACCTGCCGCCGCCCGAGCCGCTTTATTTGCGCCCGCCCGATGCCACCCTGCCTGACCCTGAAAAGCGTATAAAATGGCGCAGCGCGCGCCCTGTCTAAAGGGCATAAATAATGGCTGAGCGCCCCCACCAAAACCTGCCGACACCCATTAAGGCACTTTATGATGCCGCCCATTTGGCGCAATTGCATGGTTTGGCCTTTGTCGATGGCGCATGGTCGAAAAGGGCTTTTGCCGATTTATTGGAGCAAAAAACCGTGACCGCTTTGGGTCATCAAAACGGCTTTATTTTGCTGCAGATTTTGCCCGATGGGGCGGAAATTCTTACCCTCGCCGTGCATCCAGATATGCGCCGCTGCGGTTTGGCGCGCCGGCTTATGGCGCATATGATGACGGCTTTGCGACCGGCGCAAATCTGGCTTGAAGTGGCGGCGGATAATTACCCGGCGCAGGCGCTTTACAGCGGCTTTGGATTTATTGAATATGGGCGGCGCCGCAAATATTATAAAAGGGCTGGAAATTTTCCCGTCGATGCGGTTTTAATGAGGCTCGACAGTCAGGAAGGCGCACAGCATGAGCAAAAAAACGGCACGTGATATTGAAACGCTGGCCAGCGAAGCGGGCATGCGCATGACAGAGCAGCGGCGTGTTATTGCCCGTGTGCTGAGCGATGCACAAGACCATCCCGATGTTGAAGAAGTCTATAAACGCGCCGCGGCGGAAGATGAGGCGATTTCCATTGCCACGGTTTACCGCACCGTGCGCCTCTTTGAAGAAGCCGGTATTTTGACGCGCCATGATTTCGGTGATGGCCGTGCGCGCTATGAACCGGCGCCGGAAGACCATCACGATCATTTGATCGATATTCAATCGGGCAAGGTGATTGAATTTACCAATGATGAGATTGAACGCTTGCAAACCGAAGTGGCCGAGAAATTGGGCTATCGTCTGGTCGATCATCGCCTTGAGCTTTATGCCGTGCCGCTCGACGCCAAAACCCGCAAATAATCCGACGCTGGCGTTTTGCGGCATTTCCTTAGATTGTCTTTCAGATTGAGCGGTTTTTTCGCCGCTTTGGCGGTGCTGGTGCCACCGCAACTTGTCTTGATGCATGTGCCGCGCTGGCGCTTTATCTTGCCGCAATTGTTTTTTCGCCTCATGCTGGCACTCTTGTCCGTGCGCGTCTCGGTCACCGGCCCGCTGCCCGAGAGCGGCAAAAAAAACGGCACGCTATTGGTTGCCAATCATGTGTCATGGTTTGATGTGGCGCTTATCGGCGCAATTATGCCGGTCAGTTTCATGGCCAAGAGCGAGGTCAAAAAATGGCCGCTTTTCGGCCAATTGGCGTGGCTCAATAATGCGCTTTTCATAACCCGCCGCATCGGCCGTCATACATTGCAAGAAGGCCGCGCCTTGGCGGCACGCTTGGCGCGCGGCGATATGGTGGTGTTGTTTGCTGAAGGCACATCAAGCGACGGCATGCGCGTTTTGCCGTTCAAATCGAGCTTTTTGTCAGTGTTGGAAGATAATCGCGCATTTTCCGTGCAAGCCATGAGCTTGGCCTATACAAGGCGGCATGATATGGCGCTGGGGCGGCGCCAACGCATGGCCTATGGCTGGTTTGGCGATATGACCCTAATGCCGCATTTTCTGTATATTTTCGCAGGCGCACCCTTAACCGTAGAAGTGCTGTTTCACGAGGCCCTGCCGCGCGACAGCCGACAAGACAGAAAAGCCATGGCGCGCGCTTTGCACGCGCAAGTCAGCGAGGGTTTGCAGGCGATTATGCGGGCGCGCCCGCATCCGGTCGCTGTGCCCGATGGTGAGCACTCTTGAAATCGCCTCGTAAAAAAGCTATGGCCAAGCGATGAGCGCAACGGATCCTATCGAGGCGGAGCAGCCAAGCGGCAAAACAGGGGATAATGACAAAACCTGTTTTATCAAGACCTATGGCTGCCAGATGAATGTGTATGACAGCCAACGCATGGAAGAGGCGTTGGCCGAGTCCGGCTATCGCCCGGTTGCGGCGGCTGATGAGGCCGATATGGTGATTTTGAACACCTGCCATATTCGCGAAAAAGCGGCTGAAAAAGTCTATTCGGAATTGGGGCGTTTGAAACCGCTCAAGCAGCAAAACAAACATATGGTGATTGGCGTGGCCGGCTGTGTGGCGCAAGCGGAAGGGGCGGAGATCATCGCCCGCGCGCCGTTTGTCGATATGGTGTTCGGGCCACAAACCTTTCAACAATTACCCGCCATGTTAGATGAAATCGCTGATGCGCGCGCGCAAGGCAATAAGCCGAAATTGGTGCGCACGGAATTTCCAGCATCGGAAAAATTTGCCGCCTTGCAGGCTGCGCCGCGCAAGCCGGTGACGCGCAGCCCATCGGCCTTTGTCACCGTGCAAGAGGGGTGCGATAAATTTTGCACTTTTTGTGTGGTGCCTTACACGCGCGGCGAAGAAGTTTCGCGCGCGCGCGCCGACATTATTGCCGAAGCGCGCGCTTTGGTGGCGCAAGGCGTTTGCGAAATCACCCTATTGGGGCAAAACGTCAATGCGTGGGCGCATGACGGCATGCGGCTGGACGGGCTATTGGCGCAGCTTGGCGAGATTGAGGGGCTTGAACGCTTGCGCTTCACCACCAGCCATCCGCGCGATATGGATGCGGCGCTGATTGCGGCGCATGGCAATAATGAAAAGCTCATGCCCTATTTGCATTTGCCGGTGCAATCGGGCTCTGATGCAATTTTAAAAGCGATGAATCGCAAGCATACAGCGGCTGACTATTTGGCTTTGGTCAAGAAATTTCGCGCTGCGCGGCCTGATTTGGCGCTGTCTTCCGACTTTATTGTCGGCTTTCCCGGCGAGACAGATGAAGATTTTGCCGCCACGATGGCTTTGGTCGAAGAAGTGCGCTATGCGCAAGCCTTTTCGTTCAAATATAGCCCACGCCCCGGCACACCGGCGGCCGATGAAGAAAACCAAGTCGATGAGGCGGTGAAAGCGGCGCGCTTGCAAGCTTTGCAAGCTTTGCTCAATGCTCAGCAAATGGCCTTTCACCAAGCACAAATCGGTAAAACCTTGCCGGTTTTATTCGATAAGCCGTCAAAAAGCGGCGACCAAATGAGTGGCCGAAGCCCCTATTTGCAGCCCGTTCATGTGCCGCTTGGGGATGTCGATGCGGCGGCTTTGCGCGGGCGTATTTTGCCGGTCGAGATTAGCGCGGCGCATGCCAATAGCTTAAGCGGTGTGCTGGCTATATGAGTGTCTCGGTCTGCCCATTGACCCCAAATCGGCGGCGCCTATCGGGGCTTGCCAAGTCGGGCTTTTGCCCCGATACTCAATTTAATGGTGTTTTTGATGATTTTAAAAAAATCGGAGCGCGCGCTTGAGCGGTTCTGACAAAAACCTCACCGGACATGAGGGCCTTATCGGCGAACCGCTTGTTCTTGAGTTCGACAATAATCGACTTTTGCCCGAGCTTTATGGAGAGCATGGCAAGCATTTGTCGCGCATTGAGCAAACGCTTGATGTGTCGCTGGCCAATCGCGGCAATCAAGTATTCGTCTCCGGCCAAGCAGAAAATTGCGCCCGCGCCGAGCAAGTATTGACCGCGCTTTACGCGCATTTGGAACGCGGTGCGGAAGTGACCGGCGGCGATGTTGACGGGGCTTTGCGTTTGAGTTTGGGCAGTGGCGGTCAAGCGGGGCAAGCTTCCGCCCAATCGAACGGCAAAAGCAAGGCCGAAAGTAGCGGCAAAAATAACGGCAAAAGCAATGGCAAGGGTAAAAAGCTCTATGCTGGGGTTGCCCTGCGCACCCAACGCCGCGAAGTGTTGCCGCGCTCGGCCACGCAAGCCGATTATATTCAGGCGCTTTTGAAAAATGAGTTGGTGGTCGGCCTCGGGCCGGCCGGCACGGGCAAAACCTATCTTGCCGTGGCCGCAGCGGCGACCATGCTGGTCGAGGGCAAGGTCGACCGCATTATTTTGTCACGACCGGCGGTCGAGGCGGGTGAAAATCTGGGCTTTTTGCCCGGCGATATGCGCGACAAGGTCGACCCTTATCTGCGCCCGCTTTATGACGCGCTTTACGATATGCTGCCGGGGCCGCAAGTGACGCGCTCTTTGGAAAGCGGCGAAATAGAAATCGCGCCGTTGGCTTTCATGCGCGGGCGCACCTTGTCGAATAGTTTTGTCATTCTCGATGAAAGCCAAAACGCCACACCGATGCAGATGAAAATGTTTTTGACCCGTATGGGCGAAAATTCGCGCATGGTGATTACCGGTGACCCAAGTCAGATTGACCTGCCCTTTGGCGCCAAATCGGGCTTGCGCGATGCGATGGAAATTTTGCCGAAAATACGCGGTGTCGATATTATCCGTTTTGGCGAAGAAGATGTGGTGCGCCATGATTTGGTCACCCGCATCGTCAAAGCCTATAATCGCCGCGATGCCAAATTGCCGACCGACAGGCAGAATAAAAAGGGCAAAAGCCGCAGCGAAAAACAAGATGAAGCAGAAGCGCGCAATGATGATTAAAGCCACGGAGCCACAAACTGCCACAGATGCGGCGCTGGCCGCCGAGCCGGAGCCTGACAGTCCGGCCCATGACAGTTTGATGCCGGACGGGGCGACATTGAGCCTCGATATTGATTGCCGCCATGAGGCTTGGCACGGGCTGGAAGCAATGCTTGCCGCGCAAGCCGATTTTGTCTGGCGCCATCTTGATTTGCCGCCGGCCGAAATCAGCCTGGTGCTGGCTGACAGCACATTCATCGCCGCGCTGAATGAAACCTATCGCAACAAAAAAGGCGCGACCAATGTTTTGTCTTTTCCGGCGCAAGATTTTACCGCGCCGGTCAAGGCCGCCGCTCTCAACAATATGCCTTTGCCGCGCTTGCTTGGCGATATTGTGCTGGCCCATGATGTGCTGGCCGAGGAGGCGCAAGCGCAAGGCAAAGACAAACAAGACCATATGTGTCATTTGCTGACGCATGGATTGTTGCATTTATTGGGCCATGACCATGTGCAAGAGGGCGAAGCGGCGCGCATGGAGGAATTGGAAAAAAACATTCTGGCCGCACAAGGGCGCGCTGACCCTTATACCATTGACCCTTATGATATTGACCTTGATGAAAAGGCGGCTGACCGATGAGCGCGAACGGTTCACAGGGCGGCTTTTGGGGCGCGCTCAAGCGACGCATGTTCGGCGCGCCCGAAGCCAATTTGCGCGAAAGTCTGGAAGATGTGCTGGAAGAGGCTGAAGGCGGGCGCGATGATTTTTCCGATGAAGAACGCCATATGCTGAAAAACCTGCTCGGTTTTCGCGATGTGACTTTGGATGATGTGATGGTGCCGCTTGCCGAGATTGACGGGCTTGAAATTGACATTGACCCGCCCGTCTTGCTGCCGCGTTTTGCCGAATGCGGTCATTCGCGCATGCCGGTTTATCGCGAGACATTGGACCAGCCTTTGGGCTTTTTGCATGTCAAAGATTTATTGTCGATCTTGGAGCGCCAAGACGGGCTGGCCAAGCTTGATTTGACCAGCCTCATCAGGCCGCTTCTCTTTGTGCCGCCCTCCATGTCGGCCATGGATTTGCTTTTGAAAATGCAAATCACCCGTAGCCATATGGCTTTGGTGATTGACGAATATGGCGGCACGGACGGCTTGGTCACGATTGAGGATTTGATTGAAGAAATTGTCGGCGAAATTGAAGACGAGCATGATGAGGAAGAAGTTTTGTTGCGCCCGCGCGAAGATAAGGGGGCCGGTCATTGGCGCGCTTCGGCCCGTCTGCCGCTCGATGATGTGCATGCCGAATTGAAGCTCGATTTCAGCCAAATTGAAGAGATTGATGATATTGATACTTTGGGCGGCTTGGTATTTGCCCTGGCCGGGCGCGTGCCCGAACGCGGTGAAATAATCGCCTGCCAATTGGCCGATGGACAAAGCGTGGAATTCATCATTCGCGACGGCGATGCGCGGCGCATTAAAAGCCTCGATATTCGTATCATTAGCGGCTGAGGCGCGTCATGCCCTCTGCCCCCGCTGTTTTTGACCGCCTCAGTGCCTTATGGCAGCGCCATATTGGCGCGCAGGCGGCGGCGCATCCGTTTTGGGCCGCGCTGCTATGCGGGCTGATATTGCCCTTGTCTTATCCGCCTTTTTACCTGCTACCGATATTTTATCTCGCCACATGTTTGGTGTTTCATCTCGCCGTGCAAAATCTTTCCGTCTTTTCGCCTTGGCAATTGGCACGTTTGGGTTGGTGCTTCGGCTTTGGGCAATTTGCCAGCGGCATGGCATGGATTGGCGAGGCGTTTTTGGTCGAAGCCGAATTGTTTTTATGGGCTTTGCCGTTTGCCGTGACCGGGCTGCCGGCCGGCCTGGCCTTGTTTCACGCTGCCGCTTTTGCGCTGTTTGGCGCATTGGCCAAGGGTTTTCTTTTGACGTCCCTGCGCGCTTTTGTCTTGCTCGCTTTATTGTTGGCGCTCAGCGAATATGCGCGCAGCCATGTGCTGACCGGCCTGCCGTGGAATTTGCCGGCCATGGGCTGGGCTGGTTGGTTGTATTTGGCACAGCCGGTGGCGCTTATCGGCATTTATGGCCTGTCGCTTTTGGCCTTATTGAGCGCTGCTTTGCTGGCCAGCGCAAGCCGCCGCGCCGTTTTTCTGGCCCTTGCCTTGCCCCTGTCGGCGTTGATTTATTCGTTTTTCGCGCTGGCCGATGATGCGATAAAGCGCGACGAAAAAGCGCTCAAAATAACCATTGTGCAACCCAATTTGCCGCAACGCGAAAAATGGCGTGCCGATTTGCGCGACCGCCATATTGAGAAAACCTTCAAAATGACGGCGCTCGGCCTGCAATATGCCCCCGATACCGACCTCATTATTTGGCCTGAAACAGCCATACCGGCCTTGATTGATGAAGGCTCGGGTTTTGCCGAAAGGCTGGCCGCCGCCCTGCCTGCCGGCGATGCCGGCCATCCGCCTTATTTGTTGACCGGTGCCATTCGCCGCGACATTGGCATTACCGGCACACGCTATTTCAACAGTGCCATGTTGTGGTCTGGTGACGGCCTCTTATTGGCGCGCAGTGACAAGCATCATTTGGTGCCGTTTGGCGAATATTTGCCATTCCAGTCTTTTCTCGAAGCCATTGGCCTGCAGCAATTGGCGCGCCTGCGCGGTGGTTATGCGGCCGGTCCGCGGGCGGCGCGCTTGCGTGCGGCCCGCTTGCCGCTTCTCGCGCCGCTTATATGTTATGAGGCGGTGTTTCCTGGCTTGGCGCAGGGCGGGCCGCGGCCTGCCGCCTTTGTCAATCTGACCAATGATGGTTGGTTCGGCACCAGTTTCGGGCCCTATCAGCATTTGGCGCAGGCGCGCCTGCGCGCCATTGAGCAGGGCGTGCCGCTTTTGCGCGCCGCCAATACAGGCATGTCAGCCGCATTTGACGCGCGCGGACGCCAGCTCGACCGTTTGCCCTTGGCCGAGGCCGGAGTGTTTTCATTGCCCTTGCCGCCGCCTTTACCGGCAGGTTTTTATGCCCGTTATGGCGATTTGTTATTTTGGCTTATCTGGGTCGGCGGGATTATTTTAGTGTGGGCAAGGCGCTATTGAGGCGGTGAAAGTCGGTTGCCCTGACCGCTTGGCTGGCGCATAGTTGGGGCAATAATAAGAATAAGGGAGAGACATTGTGCCACGCAAAAAAGAACGGACTTTAGACGCTTATATTGGTGCGCGCGTGCGCATGCGGCGTTTGATGTTGAATATGAGCCAAGAGGTTTTAAGCGGCAAATTGGGGGTCACGTTTCAACAAGTGCAGAAATATGAAAAAGGCCTCAACCGCATTTCGGCCAGCCGATTGTTTGAACTGGCGCAAGCTTTGAGCGTGCCCGACGGTTATTTTTATGACGGCATTGATGAGAATGAGGCGCGCGCTGCGAGCAATGGGGTGGGTGACGGCATGCAGGATAATCCGCCCGTCTCGCCGCTTATGGAATTTATGTCGAGCGGGGCAGGCGTTGAACTCAATCAGGCTTTTTTGCGCATTGATGATGATAAAATGCGCCGCCGCTTGCTTTCCATGGTCAATGATATTGCCCGCGTTACCGGCGCCCCGAAAGGGTGAGCGGTAATATTCCCCTTGACCGAAACGGGCTGATTTGCCTAAGAAAGGCCGACGATAAAAAGGGGCTCAAATGTCAGATTATGTTTTTACCTCGGAATCGGTTTCCGAGGGTCATCCCGATAAAGTATGTGACCGTATTTCCGACACGATTTTGGATGCGTTTCTGGACCGCGACGCGCAAGCGCGTGTTGCGGTTGAAACCCTAACCACCACTAATTTGATTGTCATGGCCGGCGAAGTGCGCCCGGCCGGTTTGGTTTCTGATCAAGAAATGGAAGCCTTGGCGCGCGCTGCGGTCAAAGATATTGGCTATGAGCAAGACGGCTTTCACTGGCAAAATGCTGAAGTGATGGTGCGCGTGCACGGACAATCGGCGCATATTGCGCAAGGCGTTGACGGCGATGGCGGCAATAAGGATGAAGGGGCAGGTGATCAGGGCATTATGTTTGGCTATGCCTGTCGCGAGACCGAAGAGCTGATGCCGGCACCGATTGCTTTTTCGCATAAAATTCTCGCCGATATGGCGGCGGCGCGTAAATCGGGCGCGGTTCAGGGCTTTGGGCCGGACAGCAAAAGCCAAGTCAGCTTGGCGTATGAAAATGGCAAGCCGGTGCGCGCCACTTCCGTGGTTGTGTCGACCCAACATGATGAGGGTTTGAGCCAAGACGATATGCGCGCCTTGGTGCGCCCCTTTGTTGAAAATGTCTTGCCTGACGGGTGGATGTGCCCCGAAGAGGCGTTTTACGTCAACCCGACCGGCACTTTCGTTATCGGTGGGCCTGATGGCGATGCCGGCCTGACCGGTCGCAAAATCATTGTCGATACTTATGGTGGGGCCGCGCCGCATGGCGGCGGCGCATTTTCGGGCAAGGACCCGACCAAAGTAGACCGCTCTGCCGCATATGCGTCGCGCTATTTGGCGAAAAATGTCGTTGCGGCCGGCCTGGCCGAGCGCTGCACGATTCAGCTTTCTTATGCCATTGGTGTCTCGCAGCCCCTGTCGATTTATGTCGATATGCATGGCACGGGCGCTGTCGATGCGGCGGCGCTCGAAAAAGCTTTGGGTGCGGTGATGGATTTGAGCCCGCGCGGCATTCGCGAACATTTGGGTCTCAATAAACCGATTTATGCGCGCACGGCGGCCTATGGTCATTTCGGCCGTACCCCGGACGAGGATGGCAGCTTTAGTTGGGAACGCACTGATTTGGCTGACGCCATCAAGGCGGCGCTGTAAGGCGTGAATGGCCAAAACCCCGACAAAAGAACCGACAAAAGCTCCGTCAGATGAAAAAATCAATCGGCGGCTGATTTATGGCCGTCGCCAAGGCCATCGCCTGCACAAGAAACAAGCCCGTTTGGTGGCTGATTTGCTGCCGCAAGTGAGCCCCGATTTGACCGCATCTGCGCCGCCGCAGGCTTGGTTTGACAAGCCATTTTCGTCTTATAAGTTGGAAATCGGCTTTGGCGGCGGTGAGCATTTGGCTGCGCGCGCGGCGCAAAATCCCGATTGCGGCTTTATCGGCTGCGAGCCGTTTATCAATGGTGTGGCCAAATTATTGACCGTCATCGCCGATGAGGGGCGCGACAATATTGCCGTTTATCAAGATGATGCGCGCAATCTCTTGGATGCGCTGCCCGATGAGAGTTTGGAAGCGGTTTATTTGCTTTATCCCGACCCATGGCCGAAAACCCGCCATCATAAAAGGCGTTTTGTGAGCGCCGAAAACCTTGCGGCCATTCACCGTGTCTTGCGCCCTGATGGCATGTTTTTTCTGGCCAGCGATATTGCCGAATATATTGACTGGTCGTTGGTTCAGCTGGCGCGCCATGGCGGCTTTGACTGGCCGGTCAGTAGCGCCGATGATTGGCGCCGACCGCCGCCCGATTGGCCGGGCACGCGCTATGAAGCCAAGGCGCTGGCGGCGGGGCGCAAAGCCAGCTATTTGCGCTTTATCAAAAGCTGACGGAAAGGCTTGCGCCGCTGCCTTAAATCGCTATATTACCTCGTAAATCAAAGCTGCTTTTCAAAAAAGTGGGATGGCCCTCCGGCCCCCGCTTTTTTTCTTGCCGATTGGCAAGGCACGCCAAAGCAGTGGGAAAGGATAGGATGGATGTATTGCTCATGCATGAGGAAGCAAACATAGCCGGCAATGAGGGCGCTGACGCGCTTGCCACGGCTCGCCATGCGCCAGCCAGCGCGCATCTTATCGCGCCCGGTCCGGCGCGCCCGTTTCTCGAACTGGTGCAGCCGCTGGTCGAGGGGTTGGGCTTTCAGCTTTTGCGCATTCGCATAAGCGGCGATGAAGGCAAAATGGCGCTGCAAATCATGGCTGAAAATGATGATTTCGGCCTGACCATTGATGAATGCGAAGCCATCAGCCATGCCGTATCCGATGTGTTGGATGTCGAAAACCCGATTGCCGGTGCTTATGCGCTGGAAGTATCGTCACCCGGTGTGGCGCGGCCCTTGACGCGGCCCGTCGATTTTGAGCGCTGGGCGGGCCATGAGGCCAAGCTGGGTTTGAAAACCGCTTTTGACGGGCAGCGCCGGTTTCGCGGTATGCTGGACGGGTTTATGGATGGCGAAGCGCGTTTGAAAGTGGTGCTTGACGGCTATGAGGCGCCACAAATTTTGGGTTTTGCCATGGCCGATATTGCCGAGGCACGTTTGGTGCCCGATGAGGCGGAATTAAAGGCCAGCTTGAAAGCGGCCAAAGGAAAATAGGGTTTAACTGACGGGGCACATATGCCCCTGCCAATTTTAGGAGATGAAAATGGCCAGTGGAATTAGTGCAAATAAGCTGGAATTGCTGCAAATCGCTGATGCGGTGGCACGCGAAAAAGGCATTGAAATGGATATTGTCCTGTCGGCTATGGCCGATGCCATTCAAAAAGCGGCGAAAGCGCGCTATGGGCAGGAAAATGATATTCGCGTCGATATTGACCCGAAAACCGGCGAGACCAAATTGCTGCGCGTGGTGACGGTGGTCGAGCTGGTCGAAAATGACGATACGGAAATATCGCTGGCTATTGCGCAGCGCGACAATCCGGATGCTGCGCTGGGCGATGAGGTGATTGATGAATTGCCGCCGGTCGAGTTTGGCCGTATTGCCACGCAAGCGGCCAAGCAAGTGATTGTGCAGCGTGTGCGCGAGGCCGAGCGCGAGCGTCAATATGAAGAATTTAAAGACCGCGTCGGCGAGATTATCAATGGCGTTGTCAAGCGCGTTGAATATGGCAATGCGGTGCTCGATTTGGGGAACAGTGAAGCGGTGGTGCGGCGCGACAATCTCATTCCGCGCGAAGTGTTTCGCCCCGGCGACCGTATTCGCGCTTATATTCAAAATGTGCGGCGCGAGCAGCGAGGCCCACAGGTTATTTTATCGCGCACCGACCCGGCTTTTATGTCGAAATTGTTTATGCAGGAAGTGCCGGAAATTTATGATGGCGTGATTGAAGTGCGTGCGGTGGCACGCGACCCGGGCAGCCGCGCCAAAATCGGCGTGATTTCCAACGATCCGGGCATTGATCCTGTCGGCGCTTGCGTCGGTATGCGCGGCAGTCGCGTGCAGGCCGTGGTCAATGAATTGCAGGGCGAAAAAGTTGATATTATTCCATGGTCGCCTGACCCGGCCGCTTTCATCGTCAATGCGTTGGCCCCGGCAGAAGTGACCAAAGTGGTTTTGGACGAAGATGTGCAGCGCATTGAAGTGGTGGTGCCCGATGAGCAATTGAGCTTGGCCATTGGTCGCCGCGGGCAAAATGTGCGGCTCGCTTCGCAGCTGACCGGTTGGGACATTGATATTATGACCGAAGCGCAAGAGAGCGAGCGTCGTCAAACCGAATTTGTCGAGCGCACCGGTCTGTTCATGGAAGCGCTGGATGTCGATGAAATGATTGCCCAGCTTTTGGCTTCGGAAGGTTTTGCCACGGTTGAAGAAGTGGCTTATGTGCCGGTCGAGGAAATTACCTATATTGAAGGTTTTGACGAGGATACGGCTCAGGAAATCCAAAATCGTGCCCGCGACCATCTTGACCGCGAAAATGAAAAGCTCGATGCGCAGCGCAAAGAAATGGGCGTCGGCGATGATTTGGCGGCGATGGAAGGCCTGACCCCGGCTATGTTGGTGCGTTTGGGTGAAAATGACATTAAGTCCTTGGAAGATTTTGCCGGTTGTGTGACCGATGATTTGACCGGTTGGTTTGAAACGGTGGAACGCCGCCGGGTGCGCCAAGAGGGCATTTTGGACGGTTTCGACATTAATGCGGAAGAGGCCGAAAACATGATTATGGCAGCGCGTGTTGAGGCGGGTTGGATTACGCAAGAAGAACTGGACCAGCAACGCGCCGAAGAAGCGGCGCGCGCGGCAGAAGAAGCGGCGGCAGCGGCGGCGGAAGAAGCCGGTGACGGTGACGCGGCGCCCGAGACGGCTGAAAATGTGTCCCAAAGTGACGCATCGGCTGACCCCGTCGCAGAATAATGGTGAGCGAACGAACCCGTGATGATGGCACTTTCCAAAGCGCGACAGCCAGAGGCTCTCAGGCAATGTCATATTAGCGGCAAAGAAGATGCGGCCGCCAATATGCTGCGCTTTGTTCATGCGCCCGATGCGGCAGACGGCACGCGCGGTCTTTTGACCCCTGATTTGGCGCAGCATTTGCCTGGCCAAGATGATGTTTGGCTGGTCAATAGCCAAGCCCTTGTGGCGCAATTGGCAGCCTTGCCGGAGATGAATGCACCGCAGGATTTGGCCATGCGTGTGGAAAGCCTGATGCGGCAAAATCTTGCCGCTCTGATATCTTTGGCGCGCAAAGCCGGTGTCTTGGTCAATGGGTTTGCGAAAACCGAAGCGGCGCTGAAAGCCAAGTCGATAACGCTTTTATTGGCCGCGCATGACGGGGCTGAGGACGGCAGACGCAAATTGGCGCAAAAGGCGCTGGCCATGAATATTGCGCTGTGCAGCCAATTGAGCGGTGATGAATTGGGCATGGCCTTAGGTCAGGAAAATGTGATACATGCAGGGCTGACCGATGTTGGCTGGGCCGCGCGTATTGACCGTGAAGCCGGGCGGCTTGCCGCCTATAAGGGCGACATTGATGGGAGAATGAGTGAATGAGCGACGCAGAAACCGGCGATGAAGGCCAAAAAGAAGATGGCGGCAAGTCAAAAACCCTGTCTTTAAAGCGTACTGTCGAAAGCGGGCAAGTGCGCCAAAGCTTTTCGCACGGCCGCTCAAAATCCGTATTGGTCGAAAAACGCCGCAAGCGCATTGTCAAACCGGGGCAGGAAAGTGCTGATGCGGCTGCCGTTGAAGCGCCGGCGGCGGCCCCGGATGCGCCTGAAGCGCCGCCGCAAATGCCCGATGGCCTGTCAAAAGCCGAGCAAGAAAAGCGTTTGGCAGCGGTCGCCGAAGCTAAAACCCGCGCCGTTGAGGAAGCCAAACAAGCGGAGATTGACACCAAGCGCCGCGCTGAGGAAGATGCGCGTCGCGCTGAAGAAAAAGCCCAACGCGAAGCCGAAGATGCGCGCCGCGCTCAAGAAAAAACCCGCAAGGCCAAAGCCGAACCGACAAATGATGCGGCCCCGAGTGCCGACCGCTCGGCCAAACCGGCAGTGCGTCGCGCCCCGGAAGACGAAAAGCGCCGCCAAGAAGAGAAAAAACGCCCGACCGCCGATAAGCGCGGTGGCGAACGCCGTCGCCGCGCCGGCAAGCTGACCATCAATGATGCGCTGAATGATGAAGAGCGCGTGCGCTCTCTGGCCTCCATGCGGCGACGCCGCGAACGCGAAAAGCGTCAAGCGAGCAGTGCCGATAGCGGCGAGAAAGTATCGCGCACCGTGCAATTGCCCGACACGATTACCATTCAAGAATTGGCCAATCGCATGGCCGAGCGCGCTGTCGATGTCATTAAAGTATTGATGAGCCAAGGCGTGATGGCGCAGATTAATGATGTGATTGACGCCGATACGGCACAAATTGTTGCCGAGGATTTGGGCCATAAGGTGCGCCGCGTCTCGGAAAGCGATGTTGAAGATGCGATTGTCACCGCCGATGATGATGAGGGCGATAAAACCGCCCGTCCGCCGGTGGTGACGGTGATGGGCCATGTTGACCATGGCAAAACCTCGCTTTTGGACGCGCTCCGCAAAGCCAAAGTGGCTGATGGCGAAGCCGGGGGCATCACCCAACATATCGGGGCCTATCAAACCGAAACCGCCAGTGGCGATACCATCACCTTTATCGATACGCCGGGCCATGCCGCTTTTACCGCCATGCGCGCGCGCGGTGCCAAAGTCACCGATATTGTCATTTTGGTGGTCGCCGGTGATGACGGGGTGATGCCGCAAACCGTTGAGGCGATTAATCATGCCAAAGCGGCACAAGCGCCGATCATTGTCGCGATTAATAAAATGGATAAGCCGGAAGCCGATGCGACGCGGGTCAAAAATGATCTGCTGACCCATGAGATTATTTCCGAAGATATGGGCGGCGATACGCAAATGATTGAGGTTTCGGCGCAGACCGGTGACGGGCTCGAAAATTTGCTGGAAGCGGTCGCGCTGCAAGCTGAACTGATGGAACTGAAAGCCAATGCCGCGCGCGATGCGGAGGGCATTGTTATTGAAGCCAAGCTCGATAAGGGGCGCGGTGCCGTGGCCACCATATTGGTGCAGCGCGGCACGCTCAATGTCGGTGATGTGTTTGTTGTCGGCCAAGAATCGGGCCGCGTGCGCGCGCTCGTCAATGATTTGGGCGCGCAGGTTAAATCGGCCGGACCGGCCATGCCGGTTGAAGTATTGGGGGCCGGCGGCGCGCCCGGTGCCGGTGAATTATTGACAGTTGTTGAAAATGAAGCGCGCGCGCGCGAAGTGGCCGATTATCGCGCCCGCAAAGCGCGCGAACAGGCGACGACGGCCGGCCCGCGCGCCGCCTCGCTTGACCAAATGATGAACCAATTGCAATCGGCCGAAAAAGCCGAAATGGCACTGGTCGTCAAAGGCGATGTGCAAGGCTCGGTCGAAGCGATTGCACAAGCGGCAGAAAAATTGGGTAATGATGAAGTCTCGGCGCGTGTCGTGCATACCGGTGTCGGCGGCATTACCGAAAGCGATGTCACTTTGGCCGGCGCTTCCAATGCGGTGGTGATGGGCTTTAATGTGCGCGCCAATGGGCAAGCGCGCCAAGCGGCCGAAGCGGCGGGTATTGAAATTCGCTATTACAATGTGATTTATGATTTGGTCGATGATTTGAAAGCCGCTATGGCCGGCATGTTGTCGCCCGACTTGCGCGAAACCGCGCTTGGCAAAGCCAAAGTGCTGGAAGTGTTTGCCGTCGGCAAGGGCGACAAAGCGGCCGGTTGTTTGATTGAAGAGGGCATGGTGCGCCGCGGTGCCAAAGTGCGCCTCATTCGTGACGATATTGTCATTCATGAAGGTGAGCTGTCTTCTTTGCGCCGCTTCAAAGACGAAGTGAAAGAAGTGCCGTCGGGACAAGAATGCGGCATGGCGTTTGAAAATTACGGCGATTTGAAAGCCGATGACATTATCGAATGTTATGAAGTCGAAGAAGTGGCCCGCACATTGGATGATTAAAGCCTTTTAGCGCGCAGGCTTTCAAACCATGAGTAAGCCCGATGAGCAAACCGAGAGACGGTAAACAAATCAGCCAGCGGCAATTGCGTGTCGGTGAGGTTTTGCGCCAGCGCTTGAGCGATGTGCTGCACCGCTTTGATTTCGAACCGAAAATCTTAAAGCGCGCCACCTTGACGGTGACGCAGGTGCAAGTGAGCCCCGATTTACGCAAAGCCACCGCCTTTATCATGCCGCTTGGCGGTGACAATGCCGATGCCATTGTCACCCTGCTCAATGCCGAAGTGCCGCGTTTGAAAAAACCGGTTTTGAGCGGCTTGCATTTGAAATATGTCCCCGATTTCAAATTTCGCGTCGATGACAGTTTTGACCGAGCCGCGCAAATGGACGCGCTTTTGGCCTCTGATGATGTGACGCGCGATTTGCCTGTTGATGAGGACGGCTAATGGCCGAAACCAAAATGCGTCGCAAAAAAGGCCGCGCCCTGTCGGGCTGGGTCAATTTTGACAAGCCTTTGGAAATGGGCTCGACGCAAGCCGTCGGCAAAATCCGCCGCCTGTTTGACGCGCAAAAAGCCGGTCACGCCGGCACGCTCGACCCTTTGGCCAGCGGCATATTGCCGATTGCCCTGGGCGAGGCGACCAAAACCGTTTCCTATATGCAAGACGCCGGCAAAAGCTATGAGGTGGTGGTGGCTTTTGGCAGCCAGACCACGACCGATGATGAGGAAGGCGAGGTCATGGCGTCGAACGATATGCGCCCCGATGCCGCCTCCGTAGAAGCGGCCTTGGGCCATTTCACCGGCCTGATTGAGCAAGTGCCGCCGCAATTTTCGGCCATTCGCAAAGACGGCCGGCGCGCCTATGATTTGGCGCGCGCCGGTGAGGTGGTCGATTTGGCGCCGCGCCAAGTGCAAATTGACGCCATCACCTTGCTCGACGTGCTCGATGAGGCGCATATGCGGCTCAAAGTGGATTGTGGCAAAGGCGTTTATATTCGCTCTTTGGCGCGCGATTTGGGCCGGTTTTTGGGCGCTTTTGCCCATGTCGGCAGCTTGCGACGCACCCGCGTCGGCGGTTTTGACGAAAAAACCGCATTAGGGCTGGAAAAGCTGACCGCTTTAGGCCATATTGCCTCCGATTTGGCGGCTCTGGATGCCTGCCTATTACCGCTCGAAACCGCGCTGGACGACATCCCGGCTTTGGCTTTGGACGATGATGCGGCATCCGGCATAAGGCAGGGGCAAGCCATGTCACCGTCCGACCCGCCTATTTCGGCAAACCCAAAAGGCGGGGCGGTGCTTCTCACCCATCAGGGCAAGGCTTTGGCCATTGCGCAATGGGATGAAAAGGACAGGCTTTTGAGGCCGCGACGGGTGTTCAATCTCTAAACCGGACCCTAAGGGCCGAAGGAGGATTGCGATGTCGATAACAGCAGAGCGCAAAGCTGCGCTGATTAAAGAATATGCCACAGGCGACGGCGACACAGGCTCACCGGAAGTGCAAGTGGCGATTTTGTCGGAACGCATTACCAATCTGACCGAACATTTTAAAACCCATGCCAAGGATAATCATTCGCGGCGCGGGCTTTTGAAGCTGGTCAGTCAGCGCCGTCGTCTTCTTGACTATGTCAAAGACCGCGATGGCGCGCGCTATCAAGATTTGATTAAGCGTTTGGGCTTGCGTCGATAATGAGAAGCCGGCGTCGCCTTATCGGCTGGGGTCGGCTTTTCGAAACATTGATTATCTCGCCTTGGGCCAGGCGGTTTTTCGGCATGGGGTCGAAAAACAAATGGACGAGAACCGGCCCGTTTCGTGTTCTCTAAGATATGCCGCAAAGCGGCTTTACATGAAGCCGCAAAGCGGCTCGCGATACCGGCATATGTAGATGTAAGGGCCGGGTCGCTGTTGAAGGATGACTTAGATGTTTGATATTACCCGTGAAGAATTTGAATGGGGCGGTCGCACGCTGACATTGGAAACCGGGCGCATTGCGCGTCAGGCTGATGGTGCCGTGCTGGCCACATATGGAGAAACCAGCGTTTTGGCAACCGTGGTTGCCGATAGAAGCCCGAAACCGGGGCTGGATTTTTTCCCACTGACCGTGAATTACCAAGAAAAAGCCTATGCCGCCGGTAAAGTGCCGGGCGGCTATTTTAAGCGCGAAGGACGCCCGAGCGAAAAAGAGACTTTGGTCTCGCGCCTGATTGACCGTCCTATCCGCCCGCTTTTTGTCAAAGGCTTTAAAAACGAAACGCAAGTGATTGCCACTGTGGTCAGCCATGACCTTGAAAATGACGCCGATATTGTCGCTTTGGTTGCCGTCTCGGCCGCTTTGACGATTTCCGGTGTGCCGTTTCAAGGGCCGATTGGCGGCGCCCGTGTTGGCTTTATCAATGGCGAATATGTGCTCAATCCGACCATTGAGCAAATGGAAGAAACATCGCTTGATTTGGTTGTCGCCGGCACGCAAGACGCTGTGCTGATGGTGGAATCGGAAGCCGATGAATTGTCGGAAGATGTGATGCTGGGCGCTGTGATGTTTGGCCATAAAGAGTTCCAGCCGGTGATTGATGCGTGTATTCGCATGGCCGAAAAAGCCGCCAAAGAGCCGCGCGACGTGCCGGAAAATGATGATAGCGAGCTGAAAGCAAAGGTTGCCGGCATTGCTGAAGACGGGTTGAAAGCCGCCTATCAAGAAGCCGACAAACAAACGCGTCAGGAAAAAGTCGCCGAGCTGCGCGATGCGGTCAATGCCGAATTGGTCGCCGAAGATGCCAGCCCCGATGAGCGCATTGCCGTTTCGGGTGCGTTTAAGGGCCTGGAAAGCGATATTGTGCGTGGCGGTATTCTCGATACCGAAAAACGCATTGACGGACGCGGCCTCGCCGATGTGCGCCCGATTGTTTCGGAAGTTGGCGTATTGCCGCGCACCCATGGCTCAAGCCTGTTCACGCGCGGTGAAACGCAAGCGCTGGTGGTCGCCACTTTGGGCACGGGCGATGATGAGCAATTTGTCGATGCGCTGGAAGGCACATATCGCGAAAACTTCATGCTGCATTATAATTTCCCGCCTTACTCGGTCGGTGAAACCGGCCGTGTCGGCTTTACCGGCCGCCGCGAAATCGGTCACGGCAAGCTCGCTTGGCGGGCGCTGAAAGCCATGCTGCCGACAAAAGATGAGTTTCCTTACACATTGCGTCTGGTCTCTGAGATTACCGAAAGCAATGGTTCGTCTTCCATGGCGACCGTATGCGGTTCGTCTCTGGCCATGATGGATGCCGGTGTGCCGCTCAAAAAGCCGGTCGCCGGTATCGCCATGGGTCTGATTAAGGAAGGCGATCGTTTCGCGGTTCTGTCAGACATTTTGGGCGATGAAGACCATTTGGGTGATATGGACTTTAAAGTGGCGGGCACGCAAGATGGTGTGACCTCGCTGCAAATGGACATTAAAATCACCGGCATTACCGAAGAGATTATGCAAGTGGCGCTCGACCAAGCGAAAGGCGGGCGCACCCATATTCTCGGTGAAATGGGCAAAGCGCTGACTTCGGCACGCGATGAAATGGGTGAATATGCGCCCAAGATTGAGACCATCCAAGTGCCGCAGGATAAAATCCGCGAAGTTATCGGCACGGGCGGCAAGGTCGTGCGTGAGATTGTCGAAACCTCAGGTGCCAAAATTGATATTGGCGATGACGGTCTCATCAAAGTCGCGTCGGCTGATGCGGCGGCGATTAAATCGGCGCTCGACCAAATCAATTCCATTGTGGCCGAGCCTGAAGTCGGGGTGATTTATGACGGCACGGTCGTCAAGACGATGGATTTTGGCGCGTTTGTCAATTTCTTCGGCAAGCGCGACGGGCTGGTGCATATTTCGCAACTGGCTGACCATCGGGTGGAAAACACCACCGATATCGTCAAAGAAGGCGACAGCGTGAAGGTCAAGCTGGTCGGCTTTGACGATCGTGGCAAGGTGCGCTTGTCGATGAAAGTGGTCGACCAAGAGACGGGTGAAGACCTCGAAGGTAAGGCGGCGGAAGACGAGTAAAGCCTCTGCCACCTCAGAAATCAGAAGGGCGGGATTTACTCCCGCCCTTTTTGTTTGTGCTTTTCAAGTCGCCTTAGACGCGGCGCATAACGAGGGTCGCATTGGTGCCGCCAAAGCCGAATGAGTTCGACATCACCGTATTGAGACCGGCATTGTCGCGCGTCTCTTGAACAATCGGCATATCGGCAAAATCGGGGTCGAGCTCTTCAATATGCGCCGAACCGGCGATGAAATCGCCCTGCATCATCAAAAGCGCGTAAATTGCTTCTTGCACGCCGGCCGCGCCCAAAGAATGACCCGACAGCGATTTGGTGGCCGAAAAGGCCGGGCAATCGGCCCCAAACACTTCGCGCAAGGCTTCGATTTCCTTAATGTCGCCGACCGGTGTTGAGGTGGCGTGCGGGTTGATGTAATCGACCGGCGCGTCCAGCCCTTTCATCGCCATTTGCATGCAGCGCACCGCGCCCTCGCCCGAGGGTTGCACCATGTCATGGCCGTCTGATGTGGCGCCATAGCCGGTCACTTCGGCATAAATTTTCGCGCCGCGTTTTTTGGCGCGCTCCATTTCTTCCAGCACCAAAACCCCGGCCCCACCGGCAATCACAAAACCGTCGCGGTTTTTGTCATAGGCGCGGCTCGCCGTCGCCGGTGTGTCATTATAATTGGCGCTCATTGCGCCCATCGCGTCAAACAAGACTGACAAAGCCCAGTCCAATTCTTCGCCGCCACCGGCAAACATCACGTCCTGCTTGCCCCATTGAATCATTTCCGCCGCATTGCCGATGCAATGAGATGAGGTGGCGCAAGCCGAGGAGATGGAATAATTAATGCCTTTAATGCCGAACGGTGTGGCAAGTGTCGCGGAATTGGTCGAGCTCATGGCTTTCGGCACGGCAAACGGGCCGACCCGTTTCGGGCTGGTATTGCGTGCCGTATCGGCCGCCGCAATCAGCGCTTTGGTCGACGGCCCGCCCGAGCCCATAATCAAGCCGGTCATCGGGTTTTGAATGGTGTCGTCTTCCAGTCCGGCATCGGCTATGGCTTGCTCCATGGCGACATAATTCCACGCCGCGCCATCGCCCATAAAGCGGCGTACACGTTTATCGACCGCTTCTTCCACATTTAAGCTCGGCTGGCCGGCCACTTGGCTGCGAAAGCCCAATTCGGCAAATTGCGGCATGGCGGAAATGCCCGATTTGCCCTCCGCCAAAGCGGTGGAGACTTCTTGCGCATTATTGCCGAGGCTCGACACAATGCCAATTCCGGTGATGGCGACGCGGCGCATGGCGGTTCTCCCGTTTACATTTGTTCGGGACGGAACAGACCGACCCGCAGGCCTTCGGCCTCATAAATCATTTTATCATCGGCATAAAGGCGTGCGTCGCCTATGCCCATAACCAGCTTACCGGCGAGCACCCGCTTCATGTCAATTTCATAACGCACCAATGTGACATCGGGCATGACTTGGCCGGTAAATTTAATCGACCCGCCCAAGGCGCGCCCGCGCCCCGGATGGCCGAGCCAGCCCAAATAAAAGCCGATGAGCTGCCACATGGCATCAAGCCCCAAACAACCCGGCATCACCGGATCGGTTTTGAAATGGCAATCGAAAAACCAAAGCCCGGGATGAATATCCAGCTCGGCCTCCATATGGCCTTTGTCAAACGCCCCGCCATCATCATAAATTTTGGTGATGCGGTCGAACATCAGCATGGGCGGGGCGGGCAGGCGCGCATTGCCGTCGCCGAAAACCTCGCCATTACCGCAGGCAATCAGTTCATCATAAGAATAAGTGTTTTGCCGTGACATGAAATCCCCCTTTGGATTGCCCCTTCATTAGCACGCTTTATGCCCGTTTGCCACATATCCCGCCATGCAAAATACTTCTCAGCCGCTGCTTGGCGCGCCCGCTCTTGACAGGGCGCAGACAGATTTGTATCTGTCAGAAGTATTTTTTGGAACGGTTTTAAGCAAGCCCACCCAGGACAACAGAGATGATTGGAACGCCGCGCATGCGTTTGAGCGAAAAAACCAAAGCCCATCGAGCGGATGAATTGGCCGATAAATTGAGCACTGCCGGATTGCGCGTGACGCAAGCGCGCCTTGCTTTGGCGCATTTGCTGTTCGGGCAAGGCGACCGTCATGTCACCGCCGATGCGCTGCGCGAAGAAGCTTTGGCAGCCGGTCTCAAAATCAGCCAAGCGACGGTCTATAATACGCTCAATCAATTTCACGCGGCCGGTCTGTTGCGGCAAGTGCAAGTTGACCAAGCGCGCAGCTATTTCGATACCAATATTGACGCGCATCATCATTTTTATGTCGAAGAAGAAGCCCGCCTGATTGATATTGCCGCGCAAGAGGTTGATGTGGCACGCCTGCCCGACAGCCCTAAAGGTTATGATGTCGACCGGGTTGAAGTGATTATCCGTCTCGATAAATCGCCCAAAGCCTAGCATCGGTGCCGACCTGCCCAATTATGGGGCGTGAGACAATTTGCCCCCAATAATTCACTTTAGAATCATTCTAACCCAATTGACTTGGGGCGTATGGCTTTTATAGTGAGCTATGGTATTCGGTGCCGCTTCATTAATAAACCCCAGGCGGCGCATAAATGAAAGAAGGGAGCCAGCACAATGGACGTTTCAAAATGCCCTGTCATGCATGGTGCGTTGACACGCAATCAAGAGACAGGAACCTCGAACCAAGACTGGTGGCCGAACCAGCTCAATCTGGGCATATTGCGCCAGCAGGATAAAAAATCGAACCCGATGGGCGATGATTTTGATTATCGCGAAGAATTCAAAAAAATCGATTATGCCGCGCTCAAGCAAGATTTGACGGCGCTGATGACCGACAGCCAAGAATGGTGGCCTGCCGATTACGGTCATTATGGCCCGTTCTTTATCCGCATGACCTGGCACGCGGCCGGCACATATCGCACCGGCGACGGGCGCGGCGGCGGTGGCACCGGCGCGCAACGTTTTGCCCCGCTCAATAGCTGGCCGGATAATGGCAATCTCGACAAGGCGCGGCGCTTGCTGTGGCCGGTTAAACAAAAATACGGCAATGCCATTAGCTGGGCTGATTTGCTGATTCTCGCCGGTAATGTCGCCATTGAAAGCATGGGCGGCAAGACCTTCGGCTTTGGCGGCGGACGCCCCGATATTTGGCATCCGGAAGAAGATATTTATTGGGGTGCGGAAGATGAATGGCTCGGCGATAATCGCTATGCCGAAACCCGTCAGTCTTTGGAAAACCCGCTGGCCGCTGTGCAAATGGGCTTGATTTACGTCAACCCGCAAGGCCCCAATGGCAATCCCGACCCGCTTTTGAGCGGTCAAGATGTGCGTGAGACTTTCGCCCGCATGGCGATGAATGATGAGGAAACCGTGGCTTTGGTCGCCGGTGGCCACACATTCGGCAAAATGCACGGCGCTGGTGATGATGCGCTGGTCGGCCCCGAGCCGGAAGGCTCGCCGATTGAAGCCCAAGGCTTCGGTTGGGCCTCGACGCATAAATCGGGCAAAGGTGTCGATACCATCACTTCAGGTTTGGAAGGCCCGTGGACGGCCAATCCGACACAATGGGATAATGGTTATTTTGACCTCTTGTTCAAATATGAATGGGAGCTGACCAAATCACCGGCCGGCGCCAATATTTGGCACCCGGTCAATGTCGATGAAGCCGATATGGCACCGGAAGTGGACGGCTCTGATGTGAAAGTCATGCCGACCATGAACACGGCCGATATCGCCATGGTCACCGATCCAGAATATCGCAAGATTTCCGAGAAATTCCACAAAGATCCTGAAGCTTTTGCCGACGCTTTTGCGCGCGCTTGGTTCAAATTGCTGCATCGCGATATGGGCCCGAAAGTCCGTTATATGGGTCCGGAAGTGCCGGATGAAGAGCTGATTTGGCAAGACCCGGTGCCGGCCGGCAATGATGGCTATGATGTTGCTGCCGTTAAAGCGGCGATTAAGGAGAGCGGCTTGAGCATTCAAGAAATGGTCGAAACCGCTTGGGCCTCAGCGTCCACCTATCGCGGCTCGGATATGCGCGGGGGTGCCAATGGCGCGCGCATTCGCCTCGCGCCGCAGAAAAACTGGGCCGCCAATAAGCCCGAGCAGCTTGAAAAAGTGCTCGCCACATTGGAGACCATTGCGTCGGAAAACAATGCCAGCTTGTCTGATGTGATTGTTTTGGCGGGTGGTGTCGGCATTGAAATGGCCTCGGGCGCATCCGTGCCGTTTGCACCGGGGCGCGGTGATGCGTCAGAAGCGCAAACCGATGCGGACAGCTTTGCGGTGTTGGAACCGGCAGCTGACGGCTTCCGTAACTTCCAGCGCACTTCCTTTGCCGTATCGCCGGAAGAAATGCTGCTCGATAAGGCCCAGCTTTTGGGTCTGACGGCGGCTGAAATGACGGTGCTGGTCGGCGGTCTGCGCGCCCTTGGCATTTCGGCCGACGGCCATGGCGTATGGAGCGACGGTCAAACCCTCTCCAATCAGTGGTTTGTCAGCTTGCTCGATATGGACACGGCGTGGTCGCAAAAGGACGAAAACCTGTTTGAAGGCACAAGTCGCCGCACGGGCGACACGCTGGGCACGGCAACGCGGGTCGATTTGGTCTTCGGATCCAATTCGGAACTGCGCGCCATTGCCGAGGTTTATGCACAAAATGACAATGGCGATAAATTCATTGCCGATTTCATCGCCGCATGGACCAAAGTGATGAATGCCGACCGCTTTGATTTGGCGGCCTAACACAAAGTCTTGCTAAATTCAGACCCGGCGCTGCTCAGAAAGTGCCGGGTCTTTTTATGCATGGACAAAAGGGTTTTAGTCGAGCCGCTCAAATGCATAAACGCCCCATAAATTATCGCGCTGCAACCAGCCACGATAACCTTGCGCTTCTATTTCACACCATGCTTCGACGCATTCCTTGAGCCGCGCCAGTGCGCCGGATTGCAAAAGCGCGACAACACCGGCACCGGCTTCAGCTCCATTGCGCAAAGGCAGCGCATTGGCGGCTTGGCGGATAATCACATGGCGCGAGGCGCGCAAGAGGCGCGCATGCATCCAGCCCTCACTGCCCTCATGGTCGCGCACTTGCCGCCATTGGCCATATTCCGCCACCACTTCCAAAGGCAGGCCTTGACGGCGATATTGATAAAGCAACGGATAATCTTCGCCGGGCCCGCGGCGCATATTGGCTTGTTTCTCGCTTACCGCAACAAAGCGCGGCAAGGGCAGACCGCTTTCGCCCAAAACCCTGTCATCGCGGCTGTTTTGCGCTGCAATGGAATAAGGCAATAGGCTGACAATGCTGACCAAAAGCAACAGGCCGAGACCGACGCGGAAAAGCACCAAACGTTCCATTATTCTTGATACAAACTCCCACTGATTCCGGCAAGCCTTATGGCCGCCTCATTCATGTGGATGATCCATTATTGGGGTTTTGCGGATCCCAGTTGAGTTTGACGCGGCGCATGGTACCGCCAAGGCCGTCATAAATCAGCATATGTCCGGCCAGAGAATGGCCCGCACCGGTGACTTCCTTAATCGCTTCCAAGGCCATCAGACTGCCGATAATACCGCTCAGCGCGCCGACAATGCCGATGGTCGCGCAATCATCTTCTTCTTGCGGTGCTTGCGGCAAATAAGAGCGATAGCACGGCAGGGGGGTGCCGTCAGTGTCAGTGAGCCAGGGTTTGAAAGTCATGACATGGCCGTCAAAGCGCCCGACCGCGCCTGAAATGAGGGTTTTTTGCGCGTGGAAACACACATCATTCACGGCCAATCTTGTGGCAAAATTATCGCTGCCATCGATCACCAGATCATAAGGGGCGAGCAGCGCTGCGCCATTATCATTATCCAGTCTTTGCTTGTGAATATGGGTTTCAAGATGCGGGTTCAGCGCGCCAAGTGCGTCGGCTACGGTTTCGGCTTTATCTTGCCCCAGCACATTATCGGTAAACAAAATCTGCCGCTGCAAATTGGACAGGCTGACAGTGTCATCATCAATCAGCCCCAAAGTGCCGACACCGGCAGCCGCCAAATATTGCGCCACCGGATGGCCGAGACCGCCCAAACCGACCAGTGCGATGCGCGCCGCTTTCAGCTTTTGTTGACCGCCGCCGCCGATTTCCTTCAGCACAATATGGCGCTGATAGCGGGCAATCTCAGCCTCGGTCAGCACCGTCATCTTGCTTACAGCCCTTCAAACAGGGCCGTGGATAAATAACGCTCGGCAAAGCTCGGCAAAATCACGACGATATTTTTACCTGCCATATCGGTGCGCGCGCCAACTTCCAAAGCTGCCGCCATCGCCGCGCCGGTGCTGATGCCGCCGGGAATGCCCTCGACACGCGCCAATTGGCGCGCCGTTTCAAACGCCGTTTCATTGCCAATGGTCACCACCTCATCGAGATATTGCGTGTCCATATTGCCGGGCACAAAGCCCGCGCCAATGCCCTGAATTTTATGCGGGCCCGGCTCGCCGCCCGACAAAATCGGGCTGTCTTCGGGCTCCACCGCAATCATTTTCAATTCTGCCTTGCGCGGTTTCAAAACCGAGGCAATGCCGGTAAAAGTGCCGCCCGTGCCGACACCCGAGACCACCACATCGACTTTGCCCTCCATATCGTTCCAAATTTCCTCCGCCGTGGTGCGGCGGTGAATTTCCGGATTGGCGGGGTTTTCAAATTGCTGCGGCATGACCCAATTTTCATTGCCGTCGAGCAATTCTTGGGCGCGCGCAATCGCGCCTTTCATGCCTTGCTCGGCCGGTGTCAATTCCAGTTTTGCACCCAGCAAAGATAGCATTTTGCGCCGTTCCAGCGACATGCTTTCGGGCATGCACAAAACCAATTCAAGCCCGCGTGCCGCGCAGGCAAAGGCCAGCGCAATGCCGGTATTGCCCGAGGTCGGCTCGACCAAAACCGTATCGGCTTTGATTTTGCCTTGCGTTTCAAGCGCGTCCAAAATGGCCACACCAATACGGTCTTTGACGCTGGCAATCGGGTTGAAAAATTCAAGTTTGGCAAAAATTTTTGCGCCAATGCCATATTCGCCGGCCATGCGGCGCACTTCGACAATCGGCGTGTCGCCAATGGTTTCCGTGATCGAAGCATAAACGCGCCCGCGCCCCGGTTTTTTATCTGTCTCGCTCATTTTTTCTCCCTCACTCATTCGGCCTAAATGGTAAAATCAGCCTTATCCGCGCTGCCGCTCATATCGGCTTGGCTGCATAAATCGGCAATCGTCGTATCGCCGACCGCGCCAATCAATGCCTCTTGCATATTGGCATGAAACGGCGCAATCACCACACGCCCCAAATCGGATTTTGACAACATATCGGCGTCATTGCCGTCTATGTTTTCAATCACTTCAAAAATTTCGCGCACGCTGATGCGCCGCCTTTCGCGGGCCAGCCGATAGCCGCCACGCGGGCCGCGCACACCGCGCAAAATGCCGGCGCGCACCAAAGCTTGCATGACTTGTTCAAGATAACGCTGCGGCACACCTTGGCGCGCCGTAATATCGCGCGCCTGCACCGGATTGGGGCGCGCATGCAAGGCGACGTCCAAAACCGCTTCCAAAGCGAGGAGAGATTTGCGCGACAATCTGATCATGGCTTGCCCGTTCCGGTGGAGCCGAAGCCGCCTCCACCGCGTTGCGTGTCCGACAGCGTGTCGACAATTTGCGTTTGCGCCTGCACCACCGGCGCAATGACCATTTGCGCAATGCGCATGCCGCGCTCAATGATGAAATCTTCTTGTCCCAAATTAATCATAATGATTTTCACCTCGCCGCGATAATCGGCATCAATCGTGCCCGGCGTGTTCAATACGGTGATGCCGTGTTTGGCGGCCAGCCCCGAGCGTGGGCGCACTTGCGCTTCATAACCGGGCGGCAGCGCCATGGCAAAGCCGGTTTCAATCATTGCTTGCGCGCCGGGTTTCAGGCTCAGCGGTGCGTCTTCCGGCAAAGCGGCGCGCACATCCATGCCGGCCGCCAAATCGCTTTCATAAGAGGGCGCATCGAGACCAAGCCCGTGTTCCAGCCATTTTATTTCCAATATGGGGGCGCTCATTCGGTTTTTCCTTTGCTCTTTGCGGCAGCAAAATGCGCCGCCATACGGTCGCTCAATAAGGTAGCCACTTCGTGTTTGCTCATAATGTCGAAATTTTCGACCGAGGGTTTGCGTTCAGTGGCGCAAATCAGGCTGATGGCATTCGTGTCACCGCCCATTACCCCGCCCACAATGCCGCTCTCAGCGCCAACATTATTGGCGACAATCCAGTCGCATTTCTTTTTGGCCAGCTTGGCCGTTGCATGGGCTTCAATGTTTTCGGTCTCGGCCGCAAAACCGATAAGCAAAGCGGGACGGTTTTTCCCCGCTGCGGCCAGTGTCGCCAAAATATCGGGGTTTTCGGTGAGGCTGAGCGGCGCCGGCGCATCGCCGTTTTTCTTTATCTTTTGCGCGTCGCAATCGCTCGGCCGCCAATCGGCCACCGCCGCCGTCATGACCGCGCCATCGACCGGCAAAACGGCTTGTGCCGCAGCCAACATCTCGCGCGCCGTTTCAACCCGCGCCATATGCACGCCTTGTGGTGCGGCCAAAGCGGTCGGGCCGGAGACCAAATGCACTTCAGCACCTCTGGCCGCCAATGCTGCGGCAATGGCATAGCCTTGTTTGCCCGATGAGCGATTGGCGATATAACGCACCGGATCAATCGGCTCATGGGTCGGTCCGGCCGTGACCAAAAATTTGCGCCCCGATAATGTCTTATCCGCGCCGCCGTCAGGCGCTCGTCCGGCCAATGCGGCGGCGGTAGCGGCGGCAATGGTTTGCGGTTCGCTCATCCGCCCGGGGCCAAATTCGCCACAGGCCATATCGCCTTCTTCCGGGCCGATAATGGAAACGCCATCGGCGATTAATTGGCTGAGATTGCGCTGTGTCGCTTCATGCTGCCACATGCGCACATTCATGGCCGGTGCCATAATGATTTTCTTATCCGTCGCCAATAGGCTGGTCGAAGCCAAATCATTGGCCAGACCTTGCGCCGCTTTGGCCATGAGATCGGCGGTGGCCGGTGCGACCAGAATAATATCCGCCTCGCGCGATAATTGAATATGCCCCATTTCGGCTTCATCGGTCAGGTCGAAGAGATTTTCATAAACCTTATCGCCTGAGACTGAGGCCAAAGAGAGCGGCGAGACAAATTGCTCGGCCGCCGCCGTCATCAAACAACGCACGGCGAGGTCCCGGCTACGCAATTGGCGCACCAATTCCGGGGCTTTATATGCGGCAATACCGCCGCCAATGATCAATAAAACGCGCTGCATTTTTCCTCACCATTTGTGGAGGGGAGTTTAATTTACCGAAGAAAAATGTAAATAATTATCTTTTACAAAAAGCGATAGACAAGCGCCGCCAGCGCCAGACCGAGCGCCGACAGGCCCAAAACCCGCGCCAGCCTGTCAGAGGTTTTGGCTGGCCGATCATCGCTGCTTTGCTGTCCCATATGCTGCACCGCTTTGGCGCCGCGCTCCAATTCCTGCAGCGTGTCGGGCAGGCGTTGCACCATGCGCAATGTGCGCCCCGCATTATCCGCCATATCTTGCAATACGGCCTGCGGGCCGATGGATTTTTTCAGCCAATCGCCGACCAGTTTTTCAGAGGCGTCCCAAATATTCACTTTCGGGTCAAAACTGCGCGCCACGCCTTCGACCGTCACCATGGTTTTTTGCAACAGCAAAAGCTGCGGTTGGGTGACCATGTCGAATTGCTCGGTAATGGCAAAAAGCTGTGCCAATACGCGCCCCATAGAAATATCATCAGCATCGCGGTCGCGTATCGGCTCGCCGACAGCGCGTAAGGCTTGCGCAAATTCATGCACATCATGATGGTCGGGCACATAACCCGCTTCAATATGCACTTGCGCCAATTTTTTATAATCGCGGGTGATAAAGCCGTGCAGAATTTCGGCCAGAAAGCGCCGACTGTCATTATCAAGGCGACCACAAATGCCCAAATCAATGGCGATAATCGTGCCGTCCTCGCCAATCAGCAAATTGCCCTGATGCATATCGGCGTGGAAAAACCCGTCGTGCAAAACCAAAGTCAGAAAGATTTGCAACAGCCGCACCGCCAATTGCGACATATCATGCCCTGCCGCGCGCAGCGCATCGACATCAGAGGCCTTAATGCCGTCCACCCATTGCATGGTCAAAACGCGCCGCCCGCTGGCTTCCCAATAAAGCGACGGCACGCGGAAATCTTTCATGCCGCCAATGTTTTCGGCCATTTCAGACAAAGCCGCCGCCTCCATGCGCAAATCGGTCTCGCCATTAATCGAGCGCGCCAAAGTCTCAACACTGTCAACCGGCCGCAAGCGGCGGGTAATGGGAAAATATTTTTCTGCCCAATGCGCCAGCCGCGCCAGCAAGGCCAGCTCGGCGGCCAGCCGCGTCTCAACGCCGGGACGCAGTATTTTGACCGCCAGTTTTTCCCCCGTCTCGGCGTGCACGGCTTGGTGCACTTGCGCCACGGAAGCCGCAGCAATCGGTTCGCTTAACTGGCTGATAATGGCTTGCGGGTTGTCCAATTCGGCGGCCAAAATGCGCTGCACTTTGGCCTCGCTAAAGGGTGGCAGGCGGTCTTGCAGAAAGGTCAAATCATGCGCCATGGCGGGGCCGATAATATCGGGCCGCGTGGCGAGGAATTGGCCGAGCTTGATATAGGTCGGCCCCAGCTTGCGAATGCGGTCGGATAATTTGCGGCCGCGATTATCTTCGCGAAAGCGCGGCGCAAATAGGGTGAACAGGCGGCGCGCCAGCCGAACACGTCGCGGCGCATCGGTAAAAAAATCGGGCGGCAAAAGCGCATCTTGCGCCAGCAAAAGCCGCGCCATGCTGAGCAATCTCAAAAACCGCCCCATCAGAGCCGCCAGCCCATATGTAAGGCCGCTACGCCGCCACTCAGCAATTCGACTTGGGGGCGCGCAAAACCGGCGCTTTCGACATCTTGCAAAAACGCATGGGGGCTCGGAAAGCGGCGAATGCTCTCGACCAAATATTGATAAGCGTCGCGCTCGCCGGTCACCAGACCGCCCATTGGTGGAATAAGGGCAAAGCTGTAAGCGTCATAAATTTTCTGCAAAAGCGCGCTCTGCATATGGGAAAACTCCAAACATACAAAGCGCCCGCCCGGTTTCAGCACACGATAGGCCTCGCGCAAAGCGCGGTCGCGGTCGGTTATATTGCGAATGCCGAAAGCAATGGTCACCATATCGGCGCATTGATCGGGCACCGGCATGGCCTCACCCGTGCCGGTGGTGAAATGCAGATGCGCCGCTTTCTTCACCGCGGCGCGTTTTTGTCCGGCTTTCATCATTTCGCTATTGGCATCGATAATATGGGCGCTCAACCGGCTCCCCAATTTGCGCGCCCGCGCCTGTGCCCGAAGCGCAATATCACCGGTGCCGCCGGCTATGTCGATCAAATGCAAATCGCAATGCGGGCGCATGTGCAAAGCCTCAATCATCCGTGCTTTCCACAAGCGATGCAGCCCGCCCGACATCAGATCATTCATCACATCATATTTATCGGCCACCGCATCAAACACGCCGCGCACCATGGCTTGTTTGTCATCGCGCGCGACCGTGCGAAAGCCAAAATCAATATGTTGACCGTCTGACTGCTTATTTTCTGCCGTTTCGTTCATTGCGCGGCGACGATAGCCCATTGGCGCGGCGAAATCCATGCACGGATTGCCTTTGAGGCGCGCTATTTTCTGCCGAAAGACTGTGGCCAGTTGTCGCTTGCGCCGTTTTAAGCGGCGCTTATGATATGGCTTATGCCTGAATTGCCCGAAGTTGAAACCGTGCGCCGCGGCCTCGCCCCACATATAGAGGGCCGCCGCATTACTGATTTCACCTTGCATCGCGCCGATTTGCGCTTTCCTTTTCCGAAAGATTTCGAAAAGCGCATGCGCGGTGCGCAGGTCAAAAGCTTTAACCGCCGCGCCAAATATTTGCTGGCCGAGATGCAAGATAAGACCGGCACGCCCTTCACATGGCTCAGCCATTTGGGCATGACCGGCCGCTTCATGCTGTCTTTGCCGCAAGCGGGCAATTTGGAGCCCGGCGCTTATGCGCATGAGGTGACGGCGCAAACGGCACAAAAACATATTCATGTCGAGATGCGTTTTGACGATGGCACGCATTTATCATTCGCAGATCCGCGCCGTTTCGGTTTTATGGATTGTTTTTCAGGTGATATGTCCGGCTCGTCTTTTCTGGCCGCCTTGGGGCCTGAGCCCTTGGGCAATGATTTTAACGAGGCGACGCTGCTGGCGGCGGCGCGGGGGCGCAAAACGCCGGTCAAAAATTTTCTGCTCGACCAAAATGTGGTTGCCGGTCTGGGCAATATATATGTCTGCGAAGCGCTGTTTATGGCGGGTATCAGCCCACGCCGACAAGCGACTAATTTGGGGGCAAAGCGGATTGCCCGTTTGGTGAGGGCCATTCGCAATGTCTTGGCACGCGCCATTGAAGCAGGCGGCTCGACCTTGCGCGATTTCGCCCATGAGGACGGTTCTATGGGTTATTTCCAGCACCAATTTGCCGTCTATGGCCGCGCGGGCGAAGCCTGTTCAGTGCCTGACTGTTCTGCTAGGCTGAAACGCTTGGTACAGTCGGGGCGTTCGAGTTTTTATTGCCCCGCTTGTCAGAAATAAAAAATCGGGCGGTTTTGGGGAAAGAGGGGTCATGCATAATATAAGACAGCCGGTAGCCGGCATTGTTTTTGCCATAGTGCTCATTTGTCTTGCGCCCATGGCCGCCGCACGCAGCTTTTTGTCGACCATTGCCGATGTGCCTTTGGCCGACGGGCTTCACGAATTACCCGATGCGGGATTTGTTTTTGATAAGCCGCAAGGGCGCATTGTGCAGCTGACGGCAAGCCCTCAGGCCGGGGTGACGCAACAGGCTCTCATGGCGTTTTACCAAAACAGCCTGCCCAATTTGGGTTGGCAGGCTAGCGAAAGCGGCTCTGGCCTGTTGACATTTACGCGCCGCGGGGAAATTCTGCGGCTGACCTTCACCGCTGATTTGGTGATTTTTGATTTAACTCCAATGGTCGCGCCATAATCGGCTTTACGCCATTGAGACGGGAGCGCTTTGATGAAATACGAAAATATTCTGGTCGAGCAACGCGACAATGTTGGCCTCATTACTTTGCACCGCCCCAAAGCGCTCAATGCGCTATGCGGGGCGCTGATGGATGAACTGACCCACGCCATTGAAAAATTTGACGCCGATAATGCCATTGGCTGCATGGTGCTGACCGGTTCCGAAAAAGCCTTTGCGGCGGGCGCTGATATTAAGGAGATGTCGGATAAGACATATATTGAAGTGATGCGCGACGACTTTATCACCGCTAATTGGGAAGCTGCGGCCAAAGCACGCAAACCGATCATCGCCGCTGTGGCGGGTTATGCGCTGGGCGGCGGCTGCGAGCTGGCCATGATGTGCGATTTTATTCTGGCCGGCGAAAATGCCAAATTCGGCCAGCCGGAAATCAATTTGGGCGTCATTCCCGGCGCCGGCGGCACACAGCGTTTGACGCGTTTTGTCGGCAAGTCAAAAGCCATGGAAATGTGCCTGACCGGGCGTATGATGGACGCGCAAGAAGCCGAGCGTTGCGGATTGGTGTCGCGCATTATCGCCGATGAGGATTTGGTTGGTGAAGCGGTGGATGTGGCACAAAAAATTGCTGAAAAATCCCTGCCATCCGTGCTTACGGCCAAGGAATGTGTCAATGTCGCTTATGAAACCGGCCTCAAAGAGGGGGTGCATTATGAGCGCCGCGTGTTTCATGCGCTATTTGCTTTTGAAGATAAGGCCGAAGGCATGGCGGCGTTTATTGAAAAGCGCCAGCCGAAATTTTCCGATAAGTAAATCCCCCTGTCAAATGGCGCGACATTTAAGTTGACGGGTGGCCTTGCCGCCCCTATAACGCGCCACATATGAACGCTTTCGGGCGTAATTTACGAGATTGATAAGGTTGGAACATGGCCAATTTGAGTTCATCAAAGAAAATGGTGCGGAAGATTGAACGTCGCACGGCGCGCAATCGTGACCAAAAGTCGAAAATGCGCAGTTTTATTCGCCGCGTCGATGAGGCGATTGCCAGTGGCGATAAAGCGGCAGCCGAAACCGCGTTGCGGGATGCCCAGCCCCTGATTGCGCGCGCCGGTCGCAAAGGCCTGATGCATAAAAAAACCGCATCGCGCAAAGTATCGCGTCTGGCCAAACGGGTCAGCGCCATCGTCTCATAAGAGTGTCTGATTGTGGCCTCTCAGCGTGAGGCTCAATAATCCGCAATCCTATTCGACAGAAAAAATTGTAATTTGCAAAATAGCCCGACGGAATTTGCGTCGGGCTTTTTCTTTTTTCGCGATTCGCAAAAAAATTTTAAAAAAAAAGCAAAAAAAATCGCTGTTCTCATTTTCTTCCCGTTGTCAGCTTGGCTCCTTATTTGTAGTGTCATTTTATCGCTGAAGGCCGCAGTTTGGCTGGATTTTTGGGGTAATCAAAAATTCACGAAACAAAACAAAGGCCTAGGCGATTGGAGGGGACTTTGTCGGCTCGCCCATCCATTACAAAAGGATGGCAGCCCAGGAGGGAGCGGTTCGGATTAGGAAACTGATGACAGGCTCGGGAAAAATTTCGAGCGCCGAGAAAAGAATTTCACGGTCAGTATAGGTTTTTCAAAATCGGATTTTCAAAAACGCTTCTTGAATAAGATGATTTGCTGATGTCGCTCAGGCGATGAATTGGCGACCTCCCCATCTTATGGCCATGACATGCAATGTGTCATCGGTTGGGCGAAATGATAGACGCGGTCTTTACAGGGGCGCGAGACAGGATACGGATGATGGCGGACGCAAACGGTGAGGCCGAAAAAGACAAAAACAAGTTTGCAGATTCTTCGCAATTAAACGCGCCCGATGCCGCGGCGCGCCAGAACGATAAGAAGGATGAAGCGCTGGAAGCGCTGAATGCCCAATGGCATAAAGTGCGCTCGCGTTTGCGCGCTGAATTGGGCGAGGCGACCTTTAATAGCTGGTTTAAATTATTGGAAGTGGCGGGCGCGCAAAAAGGCCGTGTCGTCCTGCATGTGCCGACGCGCTTTGTGCGCAGTTGGATTGAAGCGCATTATCTGACGCGCATTCGCGATCATTGGAAAGCCGAAGATGCCAGCGTGCGGCGTATTGATATTGAATTGCAGCCGGAATGGGTGCCGAGCGAGAAAAAGCCTGAAATACGCGAACAAAAAGCCGTGGCGCCGCGCCGCGCTGCCGCGCCGCCGCAACCCCGTGCGCCCCTGCCCGATATGCCGGAGCCGATTGGGCGCGATGATTTGGGGGCGCCTTTGGACCCGCGCTTTACCTTTGACAATTTCATTGTCGGCAAATCCAATGAGCTGGCTCATGCCGCCGCCCATCGCTTGGCGGAAGGCGATGGCGTCGCTTTCAATCCGCTATTTCTTTATGGCGGGGTCGGGCTCGGCAAAACCCATCTCATGCATGCCATTGCATGGGAAATTCGCCGCCGCACGCCGGAGCGCACCGTGCTTTATTTATCGGCGGAAAAATTCATGTATCAATTTATCCGCGCTTTGCGCTTTAAGGACACAGTGGCCTTTAAGCAGCAATTTCGTGAAGTCGATGTGCTGATGATTGACGATATTCAATTTATCGCCGGTAAGGATTCCACTCAGGAAGAGTTTTTTCATACCTTTAACGCGCTGACCGACCATAACCGCCAAGTTATTGTCTCAGCCGATCGCTCGCCGACCGATTTGGAAGGCATTGAGGAGCGCATTCGCTCGCGTTTGGGCTGGGGTTTGGTGGCCGATATTCACCCGACCGATTATGAATTGCGCCTCGGCATTTTGCAGGCCAAAGCAGAAAGCCTGTCGCGGCGCACTGATGGCAGTGCCGACGGTGCGCGCATTCCGCAACCGGTATTGGAATTTTTGGCGCAGCGCATTGTCACCAATATTCGCGAGTTGGAAGGCGCGCTCAATCGCGTCATTGCCTATGCCAGTTCTGTCGGCCGCCCGGTGACGCTGGAAATGGCGCAAGATGTGCTCCGCGATTTGCTGCGCGCCTCTGACCGCCGTGTCACCATTGATGAGATACAACGCCGCGTGGCAGAATATTTCAATGTCAAAATGGGCGATATGTTGTCGGCGCGCCGCGCCCGCTCCGTGGCCCGTCCGCGCCAAATCGCCATGTATTTGTCAAAGCAATTAACCACCCGCTCCCTGCCTGAGATTGGCCGCAAATTCGGTGGCCGCGACCATACGACGGTCATTCATGCGGTGCGCAAAATCGAACAATTGCGCGAAGAAGACCCGGCTTTGGACGAAGATGTCGATCTGCTGCGTCGCATGCTCGAAAACTAGGCTTTTCCAAGCTTTTGCGTGCTGCACTTTATTCGGGAAAAAGCATCTTTGCGGGCAAAAAAACTGCCCCTTTAAGGCCGTGTTTCTGCTATATTTCTGACAAGAGATTCGCCGGTTTTCGGGCGCTTTCTTTTGCTGTTGCGCACGCCCTATGGGCCGCTTTTCAGCAGTCAAGCAAAGCGCAAACCATTTGTGATGATGAGAGGGTGACATGAAAACAATAATTGAACGCAGCGATTTATTAAAAGCGTTGAACCATGTGCAAAGCGTTGTAGAGCGGCGTAACACCATCCCCATTCTTTCCAATGTTTTGCTGGAGGCCGATAATGGCGTTTTGGCACTGACCGCAACCGATTTGGAAATCGAAATGCGCGAGCGCGTGGAAGCGGAGATTGTGCAAGCGGGAGCGATTACTGCGCCGGCGCATATGCTTTATGACATTGTCCGCAAATTGCCCGATGGCGCGCAAGTGGAACTGGCAACCGATGAAACCGGCGGGCGGCTCAATCTGGTCGCCGGCAAATCAGCCTTTACTTTACAAGCCTTGCCGCGCGAAGATTTTCCGGCCATGGCGCAAGATGAAATGCCGGTGGCCTTTGCCCTGCCGGTCAATGATTTGCGTCGCTTGATTGAAAAAACCCGTTTTGCCATTTCGGTAGAAGAGACGCGTTATTATTTGAACGGCATTTATCTGCATGTTTTGGAAGATGGCGGGGCCAATTTGCTGCGTGCCGTGGCAACCGATGGCCATCGTTTGGCGCGGGTGGAAATGGCGCAACCGGTCGGCGCCGATAATATGCCGGCCGTCATTATTCCGCGTAAAACCGTGGGCGAAGTACAAAAATTATTGGAAGAAGCCGAAGGCGAAGTATCGCTGCAAGTGTCGGACACGAAGATTAATTTCGCCTTTGCCGAGATTGTTCTGACCTCCAAGCTGATCGACGGCAAATTCCCCGATTATACGCGCGTCATTCCGTCCGATAATGACAAGACGCTGAAGCTCGATGCCAAAAGTTTTGCGCAAAGCGTTGACCGCGTCTCGGCCATTTCCAGCGAGAAATCGCGCGCCGTCAAATTGGCGCTTGATAAGGACAGTCTGGCTTTGTCGGTCTCCAATCCCGATAGCGGTTCGGCCAATGATGAATTGAGCGTCGCTTATGCCGCCGATGCCATGGAAATCGGTTTTAACGCCCGCTATTTAATGGATATTACCGGCCAGTTGGACGGTGAAACCGCAACTTTTGAACTGGCCGATAGCGGCTCGCCCACTTTGGTGCGCGATGATGAAGACGCGCAAGCGCTTTACGTTCTCATGCCGATGCGGGTGTAATGGCGGGGGTTTCCGCCAGTCTCGAACAACCACAAGATTATGTGGCGCCGGCGCGTGCCTTGGCGCCTCATATTGAAGCTTTGCGGCTGACCCATTTCCGCTCGCATGAAAATCTGACGCTTGATTGCGCGCCGCGCGCCATGGTGCTGCTCGGGGCCAATGGCATTGGCAAAACCAATGTGTTGGAAGCTTTATCCATGCTGGCCCCGGGGCGCGGCCTGCGCGGTGCGGCATTTGACGATATGCGCTTTGAGCGCAGCTTGGGCTGGACGGTGAGCAGTGATATTGCGACGCCTGACGGGCCGGTGCGCGCCGGTATTGGTTGGCGCGACGGGGCGCGCCGTGTGCGCATAGACGGGGCCAATGGCAAGATGGATGATATCGCCCATATGCTGCCACAGCTTTGGCTGACCCCGGCCATGGACCGCCTGTTTGTCGACGGGGCGAGCGGGCGGCGCAAATTTCTCGATCGGTTTGCGCAAAGCCTTGATGCCAGCCTGACAAAATCTTTGAATGCTTATGAAAAAGCCATGCGCGAACGCAATCGGCTGTTGCAGGATAATGGCGGCGCACAAAACGGTTGGCTCGACGGGTTGGAAGAAGCCATGGCGCTTCATGGCGTGGCCATTGCGGCGGCGCGGCTGACCGCTTTGGATGCATTGGCGGTTGGCTTGGCAGCGATTCCCGAAGCGGCGTTTCCGCGCGCTGAGATTGCTTTATCGGGCACATTGGAAGCGTCTTTGCGCACGCAATCAGCACTTGAGGTGGAAGATCGGTTTCGCGCTCATTTGGCCGATACGCGCGCGCTGGACGGCGCGGCGGGGCGTTGTTTGGACGGCCCGCATCGCAGCGATTTGCAGGTTCATTATGCGGCCAAAAACATGCCTGCCGCCGATTGCTCGACGGGTGAGCAAAAGGCGCTTTTGGTCGGCTTGATTTTGGCACAAGCGCATTGCGTGGCGGCGCAACGCGCCGCCGTGCCGCTTTTGCTGCTCGATGAAGTGGCCGCTCATCTCGATGCGACACGGCGCGCCGCTTTGGCGGAAATCTTGCACGCTTTGGGCGGGCAAAGCTGGATTACCGGCACGGATGAACAATCTTTTGACGGCTTTGACGCGGTGTTTGGCGATGATTTTGCCGCCCTGCAACTGGCGGCGCATCAGACACTGTAACGGGAAATGTGACGGGTAATGTAAAACGGGCTGGCAGCCATTAGGGGAATGAGACAATGAGCGATACACCGGAAAGCAATGAAACGGGCGAACCGCAAGACGGCGATTATGGTGCTTCTTCCATTAAAGTCCTGAAAGGGCTGGAAGCGGTGCGCAAGCGCCCGGGCATGTATATTGGCGATACGGATGACGGCACCGGCCTGCACCATATGGTCTATGAGGTGGTCGATAATTCCATCGATGAGGCTTTGGCCGGTCATTGTGATGAGGTTTCGGTGCGCCTCAACGCCGATGGCTCGGTGACGGTGTCGGATAATGGCCGTGGCATTCCGACCGAAATGCACCCTGAAGAGGGCATTTCCGCCGCGCAAGTCATTATGACGCAATTGCACGCCGGCGGTAAGTTTGACTCCAATAGTTATAAAGTCTCGGGCGGTTTGCACGGGGTCGGTATTTCCGTCGTCAATGCGCTGTCCGATTGGCTGCGATTGACGATTCGACGCGACGGCAAATTACACGAAATGCGCTTTGCGCATGGCGAGGCGGAAGCCGATTTGGCGGTCATTGGCGATGCCGAGACGACCGGCACGGAAGTGACGTTTCACCCGTCTGATGCGACCTTCACCATGACCGAATTCAGCTTTGACACGCTGGAGCACCGCTTGCGCGAATTGGCGTTTTTGAACAGCGGTGTCGGTATTGTTTTGGAAGATATGCGCCATGCCGAACCGCGCCGTGTCGAGCTGAGATTCGATGGCGGCTTGGAGGCTTTTGCGCGCTATCTCGACCGCAATAAAACCACTTTGATTGACACCCCCATCACGCTGCAATCGGAGGCTGATGATATTGGTGTCGAACTGGCGCTGTGGTGGAATGACAGCTATCACGAGACGGTATTGTGCTTCACCAATAATATTCCCCAGCGCGATGGCGGCACGCATTTGGCCGGTTTTCGCGGCGCATTGACGCGCACGGTCAATAATTATGCCAATCAATCGGGCATTGCCAAAAAAGAGAAAGTTTCATTAAGCGGCGATGATTGCCGCGAAGGGCTGACCGCGGTTTTGTCGGTCAAAGTGCCGGATCCGAAATTTTCCAGCCAGACCAAAGACAAGCTGGTGTCGTCAGAAGTGCGCCCGGTGGTCGAAAGCGTGGTCAATGATGTGCTCAATAATTGGTTTGAAGAGCATCCCAATGAAGCGAAAATCATCATCAATAAGGTGGTCGAAGCCGCCGCGGCGCGTGAAGCGGCGCGCAAAGCGCGTGAATTGACCAGGCGCAAGGGCGCGTTGGATGTCTCCAGCCTGCCCGGCAAGCTGGCCGATTGTCAGGAGCGCGATGCGTCGCGTGCCGAGCTGTTTTTGGTTGAGGGTGACAGTGCCGGTGGTTCGGCCAAACAGGCGCGCAATCGCGCCAATCAGGCGGTCTTGCCATTGCGCGGCAAAATCTTGAATGTCGAGCGCGCGCGGTTTGACAAAATGCTTTCCTCCAATGAGATTGGCACGCTGATTACGGCGCTCGGCACGGGCATTGGGCGCGAAGATTTTGATGTCGAGAAATTGCGCTATCACAAAATCATCATCATGACCGATGCTGATGTTGACGGGGCGCATATTCGCACTTTGCTTTTGACTTTCTTCTATCGGCAAATGCCGGAAATTATCGAGCGCGGTCATCTCTATATTGCGCAGCCGCCGCTTTATAAAATTCGCCGCCAAAGCGCCGAAAGCTATTTGAAAGATGACGCCGCTTTGGAAGATTTCCTGATTGAGGCGGGGCTGGGCGAGGCGGTGCTGACTTTGGCGTCGGGCGAACAAAGAAGCGGCCCTGATTTGGCCGAATTGCTGACCCAGGCGCGGCTTATCAAATCCATATTGTCGGCCCTGCCGCCGAAATATCCGCAATTCATTATCGAGCAGACCGCCATAGCCGGTGCGCTGACACCGGATATTTTGTCAAAATCGGAATTGGCCGAACAGAGCGCACAATATATTGCGGCGCGCCTCAATCGCATGGCCGATGAGGTGGAACGCGGCTGGGAAGGCCTGCCATCGGGCGATGGCGGGCTGACTTTTGCCCGCGAATTGCGCGGCGTGCGTGAGGCCTTTAATATTGACGGGCCGCTGATTTCGTCAAAAGATGCGCGCGCCTTGGATGAGCTGGCGCCGGCGTTGCAAACCGTCTATCTCGATCCGGCCAAGCTGACCATTAAAGATCGTGATATTGCCATTAATACGCCGAGCGAATTGCTGGCCGCCGTGCTCGATCAGGGGCGCAATGGCGTCGCCTTGCAGCGTTATAAGGGTTTGGGTGAAATGAACCCTGAACAACTATGGCAAACCACATTGGATAAGGATGCGCGCTCGCTCTTGCAGGTAAAAGTGCAAGATGTTGCCGAGAGCAATGATTTGTTCGAGCAGCTCATGGGCGATGTGGTGGAGCCGCGCCGCGAGTTTATTCAGAAGAATGCGCTGGCCGTCGCCAATCTTGATATTTAGGCAAATGTCCCATGAGTGAGGCCGACCCGCCGCGACGCTTGCTGCCCCGTTTTGTTTATTGGGGTTTGGTCATGGCTTTATGGTTTGGCCTTGCTGTCGGTGTTTTGGTTTTCTATTACGCGCTTGATTTGCCGGACACGGATGATTTGTGGAAGACCGGCAGTCAACCCGAATTGAGCATATATGCGCGCGATGACGGTTTGGTGGCGCGCCGCGGGCGGCGCGGCGGACGGCCCATGCGGTTTGAAGATTTCCCGTCGCATTTGGTTCAAGCCGTTATCGCCATTGAAGACCGGCGCTTTTTTTCCCATTTCGGCCTCGACCCGCGCGGGCTGGCGCGCGCCATGGCGGTCAATCTCAGACAGGGGCGTTTGGCGCAAGGCGGCTCGACCCTGACCCAGCAATTGGCGAAAAATGTTTTCCTGACACCGGAACGCAGTTTCAAACGTAAAGTGCAGGAATTGCTGCTGGCCTTTTGGCTGGAGGCGCATTTTTCCAAACAGGATATTTTGGCGCTCTATCTCAATCGCGTCTATTTCGGCAGCGGCGCTTATGGTGTGCAAGCGGCAGCGGAAACCTATTTCAACCGCCCGGTGCAAAATTTGACACATGTCGAAGCGGCCATGCTGGCCGGTCTGTTGAAAGCCCCGTCGCGTTATGCGCCGACACGCGACCCGGCCGCCGCTGCACAGCGCGCGCGCATTGTCATTGCCGCCATGCGCGATGCCGGATTTATCAGCATGCAAGAAGCCAATATGATGGCGGCGCAAAATATCACCATCACCAATCGTTCCACCGATGGAGCGCATTATGCGGTCGATTGGACGCTCGACCAATTGCCCGGTTTTGTCGGCCGTCCGCGCGCCGATTTGGATGTCATGACGACGCTTGACCGGCCCATGCAATTGGCGGCGGAGCGCGCCATTAATCAGGTTTTGGCGGCGCAGGGCGAAGCGCGCCAAGCGGGACAAGCCGCGATGGTGGTGATGACACCGGACGGCGCCATTCGTGCCATGATCGGTGGCCGCGCCTATGGCAAAAGCCAGTTCAATCGGGCCGTGCAGGCGCGCCGCCAACCGGGCTCGGCCTTTAAGCCATTGGTCTATCTGGCCGCTTTGGAAAACGGGCTTGAGCCGGGCGATCGCTATCAGGATGCGCCGCTCAGCATTAATGGCTGGTCGCCGAAAAATTATGATGGGAGCTATCGCGGTGCGGTGACGGCGGGCGAAGCACTGGCACATTCATTAAATACGGTGGCGGTGCAAATCAGCGAACAAACCGGTCGTGACAAGGTGATCGATATGGCCCGCCGCCTTGGTTTAAGCGGTCGCCTGCGTGCCCATCCGTCCTTGGCACTCGGTACATTTGAAGTCAATTTGCTGCAATTGACCACAGCCTATGCGCATTTTGCCAATGGCGGTCAACAAGTGGTGCCGCATATTATCCAAGCGGTCATCAGTTCTTCGGGGCAAATTCTTTATGATCGATTGACCCCGGTGTCGCTGCCGGTTGTCGATGGCCGCCATATTGGCGCGCTCAATAATATGTTGCGCGCGGTGATGACTGTCGGCACGGGCCGCGCCGCGCATATTGATGGGGTTACTTTGGCCGGCAAAACCGGCACCTCGCAAAATTGGCGCGATGCATGGTTTATCGGCTATTCAGGGGCTTTGGTGGTCGGCGTTTGGGTCGGCAATGATGACGGCGCGGCCATGGCGCGGGTGACCGGTGGCGGCTTGCCGGCACAAATATTTGCCCGCTTTATGGATGAACAAAAAGAACTGGCCGCTTCCGTGGCTTTGCCGGAAGGCGGCTTGCCCGCATCCGGCGGCATTGGTGGCCTGCTCCGCCGCCTGTTCGGTGATTAGCGGTTTGTGGCAAGCGCCTCGGCCAATTTCTCGGCCAATAATTCGGGCGTTACTGCATGGTCGAAATGTGCCATATAGCGATTATTGCCATCCATGAGATAAAAAAAGCTCGAATGGTCGACATTGTAATTGCCGTTTCCATCTTCCGCCGCGCCGCGCGCCGCATAAATCTTATAGGCCCTTTTGACGGCATCAATATCGGCTTGGCTGCCGGTCAGCCCGGTCAGGCGCGGATGGAAATAGGCCAAATAATCACGCAAGACAGGCGGCGTATCGCGTGCCGGATCGACAGAAATAAATATCGGTTGCAGCTTTTCATAGGCCGCTTCATCCCGTGTTTTTAAATTATCCAAAGCGCCACCCATAATATCCAGCGCGGTCGGGCAAACATCGGGGCAATAGGTAAAGCCGAAATAAATCAGCATGGGGCGACCGGCAAAATCGACTTGGCTGCGGCGCACGCCATGATGGTCGGTCAGGGCGAAAGTGCCGCCAATGGCTGCGCTCAATCGGCTTTCGGCCGCATTGCGCCCCTTGCCGCTGTCTTGCCCCAATTGCAAAATCAGCAGCACCACAATAGCGGCAAGGCCGAGGCTGGCAATGGAAAGGCTGATTTTAACATGACGGCTCATGGCAATTTTCTATCTGACAATGTCTGTGTCATTGGGTCTGCCTCATTGGCGGCGCACCGATTGCACTGGCGGGCTATCGGGTGGTTGCCGTTTCGTGTCAGGCGTTTATATCTTGAGGCAAAGGGGTATGCAATGCGCGACCATGGACCAATGAATTTTGATGGTGAATTTTCCAATGCCAGTGTCGGCGGCGCACCGGCCGTGCGTTTGCGCGTGCAAATGGCATTGCGCTGGATGGCGATTGTCGGCCAATCGGCTGCCGTGGCCTTGGTTTATTGGGGTTTTGGTTTTGACCTGCCCTTGGCGGCGGTGCTGGCTGTCATCGGTTTGGCGGTGGCCCTTAATCTCGTTTTGCAGCTGCTCTTGCCGCGCAACCATATGCTGACCGAGCAGCAAACGGCCTGGTTTTTGGCATATGATATTGCGCAACTTGCCTTATTGCTGTTTCTGACCGGCGGCTTGCTGAACCCATTTTCGCTTCTGCTTTTGGCGCCGGTAACAATTTCTGCCAGCATGTTAAATGCGCGCACAACGGGGCTTTTGGTTTTGCTTGCCGGTGTTTTGGCCTCGGCTTTGGCATTGTTCCACCAACCCTTACCCTGGCTCGGTGCCGCGCCGCAAATCCCAGAACTATTGCGTATCGGCATGTGGGGCGCTTTGCTTTTGGCATTGGTATTTATTCCCACTTATGTTTGGGGGGTCAGCCGAGAGGGGCGGCGCATGTCGGATGCGTTGACTGCTACACGGTCGGTTTTGGCGCG
>Ga0181565_10000087_pt1 | contig 56562 bp, 72 predicted proteins | sample 101ome_16_FD_129661 | JGI IMG/M metagenome (GOLD analysis project Ga0181565, IMG submission 129661) | Coastal salt marsh microbial communities from the Groves Creek Marsh, Skidaway Island, Georgia - 101401AT metaG (megahit assembly) | ecosystem: Environmental > Aquatic > Marine > Intertidal... | reverse complement strand
ATCTCCATTCCTGTGCCTGCAGCGACGAAACCAAGAAGTCCCATCATAATTGGTACGACAATGAACACAAAACTTGCAATGACGTAACTAGGAATGATCGAACCCTCTTTGATACTAAATGCACGTTGATAGAAACTGTTGTCTCCCCACGGTCCACCTAAGTGTCCAAGGAATGCAGCTGCACCGAACCCTGTAAAGATCCCCCATGCAAATGGTGTACCCCAGATCGCTGCACCTTCGCCTGTGCGGCCGCCTAGTCCTGCGACAACGGTATCCCAACCACCTGCTGAACTGATCGCCCATGGCACGAGAATAAGAACGCCTGCCCATACAACAATGATCTTGATGATCTCTGTTACGACTGTTGCTTTTAGACCACTACGGAAACTATATGCAATAGCAATCAATGCCATCAGTACTGTTGCAAGAGTATAGTTAATACCTGTCAGCGTTGCTACTGTACTGGATCCTGCAATAAGGTTGATTGCAAATGCACAAGTGGCAAGGATGATCATCTCAGTAACGAACAACCATTGAACCCTTGGACTTAGTCTATCACGCAAATAACCACTGAATGTAAATCCGCTTGGTTCTCTATTACGAATTAGTTTTGCAAAATATGCAAACGCCATAAGTGTTAGGAAGTTCCCTAAACAGAACCAGAACAATCCGACTAGACCATTCACATACGCCTGTTGTGTACTAATAAACAATCCTGGCGCCCACAACCATGCAGCTGCAACACTCAGACTTCCTTGAAAAGTATTCAGTTCTCGACGTGCAACAAGAAAACTTGTTTTTGAATCATTATAACCCCTGGCATAACGATGTGTCATATACAGTGCGAAGGCCCCATACACCAAAAGAATAATGAACCCTGTCGATGGTTCAAATAGTGGAAATAGTTCACTCATTTTTTAATCCCTCATATTATCAATAAAATATTCTTCGCACCATTCTTTGTAGTTTTCTTTCAAAGTATCGTGCATACTTAATCTTCTCACCTTCCAGTGGCCTGTGTCAGTGAATGATGAGAGAGTATCTTTTAATCTGTAAATTATGATAGGTTTGTGGTAATCAGGTAAGGTTTCGTCGATGTGTTTTTTAATATCTTCAATATTGACATCACCATAATACAACAAGCCAGGGATTTGATAAAGAATCCCATCATCGATTTCTTCCCTAGACATTTCAACTGTTGGATTTTTAGTCTCACTTTCTGGAACAGGGAAAACATACGCTTCTTTTATGTTTAAGTTTTCTAACATCCTGTCTTCGATTGTTGGAGAGAGTAGTTTACTACCACCACGGATCATCAACATTTCATTCGCCCGTCCTTTGAAAATGTAGTTACCATCAGAACCCATCTCTACAACATCGTTTGTATCATAGTAACCATCGTCGTTACAATAATGCGGAGGGCTGCCGTGCCATTTAACTTCCAACGTTCCTTTTTTACCAATACGAACAAAGTCTTTACCATATGCGTGTGTGAATCCTTCACATGGTTTACCAATGTTTTGGAGGTTACTACCATCTCCCGCATTGTGCATAAAGTTTCCGCTCTGACTTGTGCCATAATGACTGACAAAGTAATCGCAATTAAAAAACTGTTTCAACTGTTGAACTTGTTTGTCAGTGACTCGTGAACCAGACATTTCAACACATTTGATTGGATTTCCGCCACCCTTGTTGTGATCCATCAACTTAAACGCAATCATTGGGAACATAACAGTCCATGTTGGCTGGAACTTTTCGACAAGTTCGTCCCATTCGGAAATGTCGCCGACAAGAACTGTATGACCATGTTTGATTAAATTTAGAGTGGTACACTCTTGTCCCCATCCAATCCATGACCACATAGGTTGAATTTGGATGTTATCATCTGTACGTCTAATAGTGTTGTTTTCACGATAATATGGATTGATGACCATACGGTTGTAATTTACAATATCAATACCCATACCCCAGTTATTATCGTCTACATCCCAAACCATTGGAGTTGACTGTGGTACGCCCCAAGTGTTACTTGTGGTTCCACTACTAAAATATACTGCATACTCTTTTTCACACTCTGTGACTTTGTCAAAGTGTCTGTGTTCTACAACAACCTCATCTTCGGAGTTACCCAAGTCAATAGTTACGTTAAGGTTGGCTGCAGGGATTTTATATGACCAGTCATTTTCTTTTTGATCTCTGGGTCTAAGTCCAACAACACTACTCAACATCTGACCTGCCAGAAAATAAATGTATGTTCTAATATCATTTTTTCCTGAGATGCCAATACGGTGACCACGTTTATATCCCAAACTCATCATCCAGTCACGCTTATGAATGGCTTGGTCGATTAAGTCTCTGTAGGTGATTGAACCATTAATATCGCTAAGTGCGATTTTATTGTCTGGTATTAGTGTATAAAAAGGATTCATATGTCACTCCCATAAATATAAAATGTCTCTGTAAGAGTTTTCCGTGTGATTTTCTAGACGATCACCAAGGTCTATAAACTCTCTAAATGTATCAGAGATCCATTCATGTCCTTTTTGATTTGGATGGTAGTTTGGTTTACCATTATCATCAATAAAAAGATTTTGTTCCGATATATCATTGTATAAATTATATTTAGGCCCCATGTACCCAACGTCATCTTTAACTTTTCGGAAGTAAACTGACTGTTCTATTTCTCTCGTTGCATATTCAGAAGTTATTTTTTCTGCAACGCTATCTTCACCAATATACATTTCAACACCTAACTTTTTATCGAAATGATATGGGTCAAATGTATGCATATGAAACATTTCAATATTTCTATTACGACAAAAGTCTTGTAGATACCAAATGTTTCTGAAAGATTGAGATACTATCTTGCTATTCAAAGAAATAATTTTTTTGATGTCGTCTTTAGAACCAACTTTTTTCTGTCTTTTCTTGATGTACTTGATAAGTTGTTGTCTACCCTCTTCGACAAAATCAAAGTATCCAGACAGTCCGTCAGAGAAAGTTTTTCTGCGTTCATATTCTTCGTCACTGAATAGAAAAATCGGATGATCTAAATCAGTGTCGTCGATGAAAGAAAGTCTATACGGTTCTGTCCATGCAACGCATACGATAATATCATCTTTCATTTCATAATCTAAAATTGCATCTATGACACTATTGACGATATGTCTATTACCGTAACCACTCGTTGCAGTGTTTACCAAATTATATCCGTAGTGTTTTGCAAGAAGGGAAGGCCAAGTTTCTATGTTTTGTTTTTTGTACATTACATAGTTTGGATCTGTATAACTACACCCACCCACAATCAATGTTGTCATAATTTATGCCATTCAGCGTATATTCTATTACCTGTGTCCCATTTGATATCATGGACTTTACATCCAAACTTTTCCGCCCATTCGTAGTTGTCTTCAAACGTCCACGGAAAGAATTGAACTTCATCAACACCCTTCCAAGGATGATCACCTACGCCTGGATTTTGTCTCCAATAAATCCGTCCACCTTTTTTAGTAAGACTTGCTGCCTTCTCAACTTGTGGCTCAACCGTCTCTCTTGGACCAAAGTTTAAACTTCCTAGACACAAAACCACGTCCCATTGATTTCCAGTGCAGTTGAAGTCTTCGATACTCACGACTTCATCTGCGTCTGCAATTGCAGGATCTATTCCATATAAAAAGGGGAAATGGGGTTTGAAAAGGTTATATCCGCAACCAATGTCGAGGACAGTTTCATTCTCATCAATTTGATTTAGTAGTTCCCAACCGCTGTATTTGAACTTATCATAATCAGGTTTCCAACTATTACCAAAATATTTCTTCACAATTTGTTCATTCATCGTTTACTCACACAACCTACTATATGCCACCTATCATTATTAGATGCGTTCACTGCTGTGTGCATCTTAGTAGTATTTATAAGGTATGAACTACCATCTGCAGGATACCTGTTTAGGATATCATCTACAATTATGAAACAGTTTACACTAGTTACGAGAGGGATGTGAATTCTTCGAGAAGCGTCTTTGTGGTAAGAATAACACGTATGAGGTCTTAGTCTCATTAGACGTGTACGATGAATTTTTAGATCTTTAATTATACTATTAGTATATTCTATATTATCATGCAAAGGCACATTGAATTCAAATTCGATGTGTTTTAAATCTTTAAAGTGATGACACCCATAATAAGGATCATCGATTCCTTTCACGCCTTGAAGCATGAGTTGGTTTGTTCCATCCTCATCCATCTTATGCATGAGTGGTGCAATCTCTTCAATAATTCTTGGAACATCTATACGCATACTGTAATTTCCTTCACTCTATATGGTTGTTCTAAAACAAAATCGATGACATCACAACAGTATTCTATACTCATCTTTTCTGCTTCGACGTGTGCAACTCTTTCACTATCAAACCAACCAAATCTTACTATTGTTGTGTTAACACCTTGATAAAATAGTTGGTCGTTTGCTTTGTCTAAAGCAAACTTTTCTATTTGATAAAGGTGAGGAACTCTTTTGGTTTCGTCTGGTGAGTTTGAACCAATATTAATTATTCGTTTTCCAAGTTCTGCAGCTTCATAGAGAAGTTTAACTTGATCAAAACCATCGTGTTTGCAGTTTATAAAAACATCACAGTGTTCAAGTGAACCGACATTGCCATGTTTCCACGCAAGGGCTTTTCCTAAACCCCTGCGTGTACCAGTAATATAAAAATTCATTTATGGTATCTCGTTAACAGGATCTTCCTTCGCAAATGATGGGAAAATGTAGTTTTCGGTATTTGCTCCAGTTCTCATATTTTCTTCAAAAATTTCACTATTCAAAACATCTGGGTGTACTCTTCTATCAAGATTTGGATCTGGGAACCCAATACCTACAATACATTTACAAAACGTATTCGCTACGCCCAAAACTTCATCTTCGTTGAATGCAGAACACAAACCTGTTCTGTAACCAAGTAGGTTTGCAGTTAGAAGAACATTACCCATTGCAATGCCTGCGCCAAGATCCAGTTGTCTGTGTTTAACAATATGAGTATACACGTCTTCTGTCATGGTTTCGTTATCGATAACCATATGAGTTCTTGCACGTGCTGTCTCAGGGTTCCAGTCATCACACAACGCAATAATCATGTTAGCGTTTACTTGTGGGTTTGTAACATTGTACTCTGCAGGAAAATCCCCTGCTTCGTTTTCTATACCAGTATAGTCTTTCGCAGGATCGTATACTGCAAAGTAAGGAGTTCTCTCGTAGATTTCTTGAATCTTCGCACGATCAGTTGTCCAGTATACTTTATAGTGTGTTTCACCTTGTTTCGTTGGGGCCAATCTCGCAGCATTCAAAATCAAATCGATGTCTTCTTGCGGAATTGTTTGGGTGTGATCCCAGTTTCTCTGACAAGGATAAGTATTCTGTATTGCCGTGAGTAGTTCTGTTTTGTCTACCATTTGTAGTTCCTCAAAAAAATTAAATTTCTTATCATATTTATGAAAAAGGGGGTTGACAAGATATGTTAGTTGTGATATTGTTAGTCATAAGATAAAAAATGAGCAGGTTGAAATGTTGAAACATATCTTAAGTGGTGTACTTACTGGTGCACTGATACTAGGTGGCGTTACTGCGCCTATATATGCAAGTTCGCAAGAAAACGCATTCAATGCACAGGAACACCAATGTCTTGCGATGAATATTTATTATGAAGCCCGTGGTAGCAACCTTGCAGATAAAGCAGGTGTTGCAGATGTCGTTCTGAACCGTATGAACGATACACGATATCCAAATACTATCTGTGAAGTTGTTCATCAAGGAGAACAAAAACCTTCTTGGAAAGACGAGACCAAAATGGTCATGGTTCGTAACCGTTGTCAGTTCTCTTGGTATTGTGATGGTAAAGCAGATGATCCACAAGACGAAGATCTTTGGAACGAAGCGCAATTGATCGCTTACCAGATGTTGGAGTACGGAAAATTTCGTGGGATCTCTGAAGGCGCAACACACTACCATGCGACATACGTGAACCCATCATGGGCACGTACACTTCAACAAGTTGGTCGTTTAGGATCGCACATCTATTATCGTTGGGAATAAAAAAAATTAAAAAAAGTGAAAAAAGTTGAAAAAAACGCTTGACGAATCACTTTAGATGTACTATATTAATAGAGTAAGACGCAGTGAGTGGTTGTCGACTCCCCCATGCTGAAGTATGGAAAACGACTTTAAGAGATCTGTTGTCTGTGGTAGCCTGCGCCACGTTAGAAAATAAGGTCGGGCCAAGATTAAAAGACTATTTTCTGGATGTGTCTGTGTAGAGGGCAGGCCACCTATAAGCACTATCTCTTATGAGATGTTAGTTTCAACCTACCCTAGACAAGGCAACGTCAATAAGGCCTTTGCGGAGAAGTTGGAGATACTAACTGGGCGCATTCAGTAAATAGTCTTTAAGCGGATGTAGCTCAGTTGGTAGAGCGTCAGATTTCCAATCTGAATGTCGTGAGTTCGAGACTCACCGTCCGCTCCAGTTTTTAAGGTTTTCACTCGACGGAGTGGGATCGTGGTGGCTGAATAATCCCTTGCAAATGGGGATAAGGCAATACCGAAGGATCTTAGCGGATCGTCTTAGCGGATGCAGGTAGGTACACGCCCAGTTTAGACAGGAAGTTTGTCAGTGGTACGTTGCAGGATCCTAACCCTGCCCACAATTTTATTTTGCTGGTTTAGCTCAGATGGTAGAGCAACTGATTTGTAATCAGTGGGCCGGGAGTTCAAGTCTCTCAACCAGCACCATAACAGGGGGGAGTCATTTATGTGGACTCTATTTGTAATAAGCATGGTAATGGGACAAGAAGAACCCAAGTTTACACGATATGGGGAATACAAAACCGAATGGTTGTGTAGGAATGCTTTAGATGATTTGGAAAAAGAATTTATATCTAATGAAGATGCAGTTTGTCTACTCGTTGGAAAAGAAGAACCAAGATTAGACTCTTTGTATTAAGTGGTGAATTGTTAAAGAGTGAGAAAGGGGACTTGTGTCCCCTTTTTTATTTCTTGCGAATTGCGTCAGCACCAAAGAAGGCGGCAACCAATGCAGAAATTGCAACAAAGTAAGTTGGTGCGATATCACCAACAATGTCTGCAGCTTGATCTAATCCTAGATATGATGTTAGGACAATTGCGAATGGATACAACAACATCCCAAATAATGCGAACCAAGTCATATTACGCATAGCATCTCGTTGCGCATCTTGGTCTTCAAGAGCTTTACGTTTAAATTCTAAGTACATGGCCTTTTCTTCGTCGTCTACTTGACCATCACCGTTTACGTCTGCAGGGTGATAACCTGCATTTTTTACATCTTCTTCAGACATATAAATCTCCTTGATAATTAAAAATCACATGCCGAAGAAATCACTGAGTTTATTTATAAATAGGTCTATTGGGTATTGACATATTAGTAAAAATGTCATATAATGTAAATTGTAATCGATGAAACAAAGCGAACACGAACTGGACTGGGGGGCAGTACCCCACAGCTCCACCATAAACACATGAGGATATAATGAATTGGGATTGGCACTGGATTAGTTGGTTTAGAGGAGTACCTTTTCAATGGGGTGAATTTAGATTAAATAATGGAAATCCTTATAAAAGTTATAGGTTTGGACCATTACTTATTCGTGTGTTTATGAAGGGGCTGAAATAGGATCGACAGGCGGGCTAGTTGAGTGGAGATTACCGTGGTGACCTACGTTATTCGGTCAAACAAACTAACTGCAAACGATAACTTTGCACCATCTGAGTTCGCTCTAGCAGCGTAACCACAGGGGGTTGGTCACTTACCTAGCAACAGAAAAGTGACATTTTACTTTTGGCATAAATATTTTGAAACCCATATAAAACAAACAAATCTGTAAGGACGAACATCATGGCTTTCAAAGTTGGAACAGTAACTGTTATTGATAACTCCAAAGAACTCGAAAATATCGAGGCAACGGATGCGGTAACAGTTGAGACAATTGAAGACGCTATTAGAGAAGCAGACAACAAAATTATCATATACGATTCTAATGGGACTGTTTTAAAGACTGTTTATGGACCTCCTGTAGCTTAAAGATAAAGGAATAAGTCCTCATGGCAGTAAGATCCCCTCTATACTGGACTGGTGACGGTTTTAGACCGATGAACAGCACTCAGGTTGGTACGATCTCTGATCGTGCCATCTATTTGTATGCGCAAAATCCTGCAGTAACTTTAACACGTGTTGCATCGAATGGCAATTTGTCAGAGATGATCGATACTAGATTTCAAGCGGGTGATATGTATAGTAGGGTTGATAGATTTGGTACTGCAGCAGAAACCCCAGACATCTCACTAGTTACGGAAACATGGGATAATATTAGTCAGAATAATGCATCTGGAACAAGTTATCCTACAGACACCAACAATATTGCGTTTCCAGTTTACTTGGACACAGATGGTAATATTGTATCGATGACTCAACAAGACTTTATCGATACGTTTATATCACCCGCAATTGTAAATATGACAAAGAATTCATCTAGTAATTCTTCAAAGGGTGGGACATATGAAATCCACAGTAACTTAGAGTTCAATCCTCTTCCAGCGGAAATCCCTGCACACTTAGAACTGGTTAGTTCTTTTCCAGTTTTTACAAACACTATTGCAGATATAACAAAGTATACTGCAGCTGGTATTCCAGAAACAAAAGACCAACCAAAAGATGTTGAGTTGTACTATCTTTACAAGTACATAGGCGCATCATCTGCGCCTGCGATGTTAGAAAGACCTCTGTATCTTACATCAGCAACAAACCCACAACTAAGAGAATTCAGTGATAACCAAATCGATCAACTTTTAACTCCTGCAATAAGACATGAGTCTTTGCAGTCTGGTAATAAAATAACATACGCAATATCTACATCCTCTACTGCAACTAATAGACGTGGTACGATGATCGACACCAGATTGACTGGATCTTCTGCATCTGGTAAAGAAGAAAGATTTGCGGGTATTGATGCGTATTTCACCCAAGAATTTCCGAACGGTATTGAAGCTGTTCAGACAACATATTATCTAACCGTAGAAAGAACTTAAGTCATGGCAGTAAGAGCGCCACTATATTGGGATACAGTTAACGGAGATGTGAGAGCAATGACTGCAGCACAGATTACATCTGTGTGTCAACGTATGATATACCAGTATTCTCTGAACCCATCAGCAATTCTAACCTATACGGCAGGAACTGGTAATCTAACTGCAATAGATGACACGAGAATGCAAGCGGGTGTAGCATCAACATCCACAACGGCGTTTGTATCAGAAGCTTTAACTGCAGACATTTCTGTTGTGACAACAACACATCAAAACGTAACTTTTCAAACAAATGGTCCTGCACAATACCCAGTTGATGCGTTGATTAGTTATCCTGTTTACTGGGATTCAACTGCAGGGGAAATCCGTGCAATGACTCAACAAGATATGATTGATACATTTGTAAATGAAGCGGTTGGATATCTTGCAGCTGGTAATACAGAAGCAACTTCAACTAACAAGGGTGGTATTTATTTCTTAAGTACATCGAACTCTGTAGCAGGCGCAACTCTTGTAGACGCAAACCCAGTTTATGTTGATACTCGTGCAGACTTGACGTTGTATAGTGCGGCATCAATTCCAGAGTCTGTAGACCAGCCAGAGGACATAAATAGTTATTACTTACATGTCTATAATGGAGATGCAGCTGCGGGTGCTCTTGTTCCTCTAACGATTGACATTACTGGCGGTGTTACAGATCTGAGAACCCCACCAGATGCGACTTGGGACAATTTCTTATCTGGTTTTATTCGTTATGCAGTCGAGTCAGAAAATGGATACAGACTGACTTACGAATTTGATACTAGTACAGGATCAACTGCAACAGGCGGAGCCGCCAACCTTGTTGGTAGTGCAATAGTAGATACGAGATTAAACGGAACAAGTGCGGCGGGATATAATACACGATTGGTAAATGCAGATGATTATAGATCACAAGAGTTTCCAAATGGTGTTCCAATTACAATTAATACATATGGTTTATATGTTGTCAGAGTATAATTTGAAAATAGGAGTGAATAACAATGGCAGAATTTAGTGATAACATCATTGATGTTTTTTACTTTGATCAAGAAAAAACTATTATCAATGTAGAGTGGAGAGGCAAGGATGAAAAGATCCGTAGATTCTTCGTAAACGTTGATGAAAAGGATTCAAACTATCGTGACCTTGTCGCAGAGGGTTGGGACGAAGATAAGATTGAAGAATCAACAAGAGAATATCGTCGTCGTGCACGTAAAGCATTTGAAAAAGAATGTATGTTGATTGCAGAACGTGAAGGTATCATTGATACAACAGAACTTGGATTTACTAAAGTCTTTAACTTCCTTAATAGACCCGAAGACGAAATCGGGGCGGAAGAGTTGTTTAAATTTAAAATTGAAGCATTTGACAACCAAGCAGTCGTCGAGTGTACAGATACGTCTGTAAAAAGAGCTATCAGACAAGCAAAGACATACAAAGAAGTTATTGATATTGTTATGTCTATCAACACGTCTGAAGTTGAAGAAGATGCAAGTGAAGCTCAAGAAGCAGAGGCAGAGGTTGAAACAACGTCTGAATAATCATTATGAAAATTTTTGTTGTGAGGATTGGCGAGAAATACGGCCAAGAATACGAAGACTACCTAGAATCTAAATTGGGCGACGATTACGATCTGATTTGGATTCGTGAACCATATGACAAATCCGTAAAACTTCAATGGAACAAAATGTCTGTGATGAATCTCCCAGACGAAGAACCAGTGTGCGTAATTGACATAGATTTGCTCCTGATTAACGATTATAAAGAGTGTTTTGATTACCCAGTAGAACGTGGTGAGTTTTTAGCCATGAGAGCGTGGTGGAGAGACACACTTCATCCTGATTATACTCTGAATGGTGGATTCTACAAATACTATCCAAAAGACTGCAATTACATTTACGAAAAGTTTATGGCTGATGTAGATCATTGGCAGAGTTTGTATATCCAAGCTGGTATCACTAGTGGTCCAGTTAATGGAGAACAGTATTTCGTAGAGGACGCAGTTAAAGAAAAATTAAAACTAATCTATATGCCTAATTCATGGCAGTGTAGATGGTTGAGTGATGACGAACTTTCACCTCAAATTTATACTCAGTGGCAAAAACATTTCAATGCAAAGTATACACATGCTACTGGTAACGAATACTGTTGGTTTGGAGACTTCCATGAAGATATCAAACTTGTTCATTTCACTCACGAAAACAACCTGCCGCACAGATGGAAATATTGGGATCAATATACTAAATGATGAGAGTGATATGTGTTCGTACTGGAACGAAGTATGAAAAGTGGTACGAAGATAATCTGAAACACATGATAGACAATTACTCTGGCCTCGAATATGATGAGTTTGTCTGCATTACCGATGACATATATGACGATGTATATGGTGTGTTCAATAAGTTTCAGATGTTTGATAAATATAGAGACGGACAGAATATTTACTTTGATTTGGACGTTGTGATTAAAGGAGATTGCAACCACTTTTTGAGAGATGAATTTACAGTATGTCACGCACATTGGCGTGAACCATTCCATACTCCCCTAAATTCTTCTATTATCTCTTGGAAAGGAGATGCATCACATGTTACGGAAACGTTTCATGAAGAAGAGGACTGGTGTTTAATGTGGTATAGAAAAGGCATAGATCAATACATCTATGAAAATACTACATTTAATATGTACATGAAGGAAGATAATTACGTGTCTTATTCGACGGTGCCTCACGAAACTGATGCGCCTGTATACTTGTTTAATCAACATTACAAAGAACTAAAACGTGAACAAGCTTGGTTTTCAAAATATCTATTAAAGAGAGCGTGAATTAAAATATGATTAATATTGTTGTGACAAGCAAACCAGTCGATGGACTATTTCTATACAGTTATGAATACTGTGACCTTTTGAATAAAGAGGGTATTAAAGCACGTGTAGTTGTTGTGTGCCATAGAAAATATAAACCTTCTGATTATATAAAAGTTATAGAAAGTAAATATATTCATTGTGAAAACATAGTTTTTGATACTGGGTATGAAAATCTTCTCATAACAATGGTTATGGGTAGAAGCATGATTACTCAAGCTTGGAGAAACTGGAAAGACTATCGTCCAGAACAACAAGATACTTTAAAAGATTTGTTTTCTAGAAAACTTATTAGTGTATACTCAGAAAACCATCCAACGCAATATCCTATTGCGATAGAATTCTTTAAACCAAAAGAAATTGCTGATCTTTGTGATCATGATGTATATCCAAATGGTCAAGGTTTGCAATTCGAAAAAAGAATTAACTTTGACATTTACAAAGATTTCCAAGAAGACGTGCAATTTGAATATTTGTTCTTAGGAACAAATGAAAGATATTATGAGGTTGCATCTAAGTACCTACCGAAATATCAAGATCATGGCATTATTACATACGATGCGGATTGGGTCAATCCTACATTTAATAATGTATTTGTGCCAGTAGATAATTTTTTAGGGTTGTTTAATACATACGTCTACACAAAAGATCATGTGGACCCAGCTCCTAGAATTATTCAGGAGTGTAAGTATTATGGAAAAGATATGATCTATGAAAGAGAACTAGACGTTGTCGATGGTGGATCTGTATATTGGGAAAGGGAAATCGAAACCCCAAAAATTGAACCTATTATAGAAGCGATGAAGAGTCTTATGAAAATACAACCAAGATGCTTATCATTTTTGTTTTCAAAAAATAAACCGCACATGGACATCAGTAAAGGCGCAGCGTATACTTCAGATGGATACATGTTGCCTTGTTGTTGGTTAGATGATCCGCCCGTTCACAGATACATCACGGCTTGTGGATTAAAAGACGAGGAACTTGCACTTGCTAACAATGAAAAACTGGAAGACATCTTTACGTCTGAACAGTGGGAAAACTTTTTTCAAACATTGCTTTGGCAACCAGAGAATGCATCTTATATGTGTAAGAAAAAGTGTGGTGTAAACATAGACACAGATGCATTAAAAGTAGAAGAAAAAACAGAGGTGGAGTGGCAGTTTCATGAATCGAGTTACTGATTTATATGTGCAAGAACAAAAACGAAGTCGTCCAAACATAGACACTTCTCACAGATGCATTTTTAAGTGCCCGCAATGTATTAGACAAAAGAGCACAAGTCAAGAACAGATCCGTAGATCTTTTGACTTGGAACCAGAACAATTTCAGAAAATTCTGGACTATTATGATTACAGTATTACATTCTGTGGCCAGATCTCAGATCCAATCTATCACAAAGACTTTTTAAGTCTACTAAGAATGTGTGATGGACAACAGAAAGCTGTGCGGATTGCGACTGTTGGTAGTGGTAAAAGTGACGAGTGGTGGGAAGAAGCATACAGTTATGGTGTTGGAGAAAACGCTTGGTACTTTGGTGTTGATGGTATTGACGAAAAAAGTGAGTGGTATCGTGTTGGTTCTAACTTCAAAGAAGTGTGGAGACGTATGCAAGAAGGTAGAGATAAGGGACACTGCATTGTTTGGCAGTATATTATCTTTGGGTATAACGAACATGAAATTGAAGAAGCACTTGAAATTGCTAAGAAAGAAGACTTTGCATTATTGTTAGTAAACACAAATAGAGGTTTCAGACCAGATAACCCTTTACTAAGAGATAATGTTAAATTCAAACTGGAAGCCCCCGCATCTAAGTTTAGACAACTTAGAGTCAAAAAAGAATATTGGGCTCATAGAACTGAAGCGTTGGATAAGTGGCATAAACTTCCAAGAAGACGTTGGTTGAAAATGCAGGAACCCCCAAAGAGTAAACTTCAAATGATTGAAGAAAATGCGCCTTGGAAAAGACCAGATTGGGACCCCAATAAAAGAGATTGAATATGAAATACGAACAGAAATTCAGTACTCAAACTAATATGTCTGACATCTATAAAGGTGGTCCAGGCGATAACTACTTAGGTGGTGGACTAGTGGATACTAGTTCTTGGTTTCAGCACGTGGATATTCTGGAAGAACAAATTAAAAATCAAGATATCTGGTTTTGTAGTGCACCATTTCAATTGTTGTACACAGATACAAGAGGCAATCTCTTTCCGTGTTCTTGGGCATATGATCAACACGACGATTTGGTAAACATTAGAGATAAAACTATTAGTGACTATTTTGTTCATGATGAAAAACTGAACAAAATGCGTCAAGAAATGACAACACCAAATTCTGATTTGACTGTCTGCAAAGATGTGTGTAGAAACTGTATAAAACAAGAAGCACTTTATGGTCGTTCAAGACGACAAGCTTCACTAAAAATACAAACAAACGATGTCGGTATTTGGCCAGGCATTAGAGATGCAGTTCGTATCTTTAAAGAAACTGGTAAAGGTAGAATTACAAATAGAATTTTTGAAATGCAAATTAAAGCATTTGGTAATGTTTGTAATTTAGATTGTTATATGTGTATGCCTTATGATTCTACTACGAGAGAAAAAACTATGGCGAGCGAGTCGTTAGAAACACAAAATGTTTTTGTTGGACGTTCTATCGAACCATCACAATCACCAAAAAGACAAAATCAATATAAGTTTATTGATCAGATTGTAGAACTTGCGCCGTATATCCGCAATCTAAAGTTAATTGGTGGTGAACCGCTTATGATGAAAATGTTCTATGAATTGTTTGATAGAATAATTGAGACTGGGCATTCAAAAGAAATTTTTGTAAAATATCAGACTAATATGAGTTCTCTGTCTTTGCAGGGACACAACCTTCTTGACTACATCCCTAAGTTCGAAATGTTTGAGTTTACAGTTTCTCTTGATGGTTATGGTAGATATAATAACTATATTAGACGAAAGTCTGATTGGGATACGATTATAGAGAATATAAAACGTGTAAAAGATTTTCCAAACGTTCAAGTAAACATTAATGGCACAATAAGTTTCCTCAGTGTGTTGAGGTTTTATAAATTGGTTGAGTGGTGTGAAGAAAACGAAGATTGGATTGAACAAGTTAATTGGTCTAATATTAGAAACCCAGAAAAACTTCAAGCAAACATTTTGCCTTACGAGTTAAAACAGGAATTGATACCCAAGTATGAAAAGTTTCCTGATATTCAAAATGTTTTAAAGGAAAGTAATTATGGTATAGACTATCAAGATACGTTAAACTATTTGTTAATGATGGACAAATTTTATAAAGGCACAAAATGGGACTGGAATCTTTTTGATGTATATCCAGAATTGAAACAGTATTATCTGCAAAAGGATTTGCATGATAAACTTCATGAACAAGGGTTGATATAAATATGGCAAAGAAAAATGCAAATCCTGCAAACAACAAATTTAAACCTACCCCAAAAAATGTACTAATGCTTATTCACATGGAAGGGAAACCAACTATGACTGATGAGTATTCTGAAGCATTGCGGTGGAGTACACTAAGAAAGGTGGTTTTTGAAAGTAAAAAGAGAATGGTGATCTTGTCCGATCATCATAGAAACTTTGACCACAAGATGAATGAGTTTCGAAAGGTCGTTGAAGAAGCAGGTATTCATAAATGGGTTAATATTGATCCAGTAAAGTTCGACAGTATTCTTGAAATAGAAAAGTTATTGTGGGATGTAAAAACAATTGCTAAAAACGTAATCTTTGGTGGTACAAACACCAAAGGATGTATTTTAGATGCGACACCGTACTCTGCACTTGCATGGGCTAGAGAAGGACATCAAGTAAAAGTACTTCTTGACATGTGTACTGAATATGAAGCAGAAGGCGTCACTCAAATGGAAAGAAACAACGTGGCGTTTTCGGAGTTCTGGCGCAAGGCAAAAGAAGCAGGGGTTGTTGAGAATATCGATTTTGTCACAGATCTTGCACGAATAAATGACTGAGGTATAATAAAAAATGAAAATTACTCATGGCGATCAAACAATTGATTTGTTTCCAAATGAAATTCCTGAACTTTGTCCTATATCAATATCGGGCGGATGCGATTCTGCAAGTTTGCTTTATTTGATTTCAAAACATTTTCCTCAAGTGCAATTGGTTCCTTACACTTGTCGAGATCAAAATGCACCAAAAGATGCGGATGCTGCAAAAGAAATCGTTGAATGGATGCAAAAGAAGTTTCCCGAAAACAACATCCCCCCTATTGAAACTTACGACTTCAACGACAAAGATGAAACCTTTATTACTCATGAAGAAGTTGAAGCCATTATGGCAGAAAACGAAACCTTTAAGACTATGAGAAGAAGACAGGTTTCTAAAATTATTCAAGTTGATAGAATATCTTGGATGATGATGGAACGTGCATTAGAACTTTATCCAGATGCAATCAGAATTGATGCGATGACTAGGAATCCTCCTAGCGATGAAATGATGAAATGGGATTTCTATCACAAAGCAGAAAGACGTAGAGATCAAGAACACGATCCTATTGAAGAGTGGAGAGTGAGTGGTAAATGGGGTCCTTTCAGTATCTATCAACCATACTGTAATGTTGATAAGAAGTTCGTTGCAGGCGTTTATATCGAAAACAATTTGATGCACGATCTATTTCCAATTACAAGATCCTGTGTTGGAACTTCGCCTGTGTTGACTGCAAACTTCACTAAAGAGTGTAAACAGTGTTTCTGGTGTGAAGAGAAAGCATGGGCATGGGATTGGCCAGTTGGAGATCTTCCAATTGTGTGGAAAGAACTGCCGCCACATTTGATCAAGGGCGGTCCAGGCGATAAGAATACGCCAGGCAACATTAGTACTTCTGCGTGGTGGAGAAACATGGATGAGAAGGGCGAAATGGTGGCAGCCCAAGATAATTCTATTGTTCAACTTGCAAAAGCAAAAGACATATATTTCTGCACCATTCCCTTTACACAGATTTATGCAGAACTAGACGGTATGTACCAAGCATGTTGTTTTGGCGCCTCAAGCGGCGTATCTGTTGAAGAAGTAGGTCTTGTAGATTGGATGGAGAACAGCGAATACATGAATAGTATTCGTCGTGAAATGACCACGGTTGGATCTGATTTGAAAAACGTAAAAAGAATTTGTCAGAGGTGTTATACCGATGAGGAAAGATACGGAAGATCAAGAAGAACAAACTGTTTAAAAATTCATACGAACGATCCGCCATTCTGGAATAAGATTGCTGCTAAGGTTGAGAGATATAGAAAAACTGGTGAATTCAGAATTAAGAACTCTCGCTACATGGATCAAAATTTACGAGGTCCAAGTGAAAGGATCTTTGAAGTTCAGTTGAAAATCTACGGATCAGAATGTAACCTTGATTGTTATATGTGTGACTACATCAACTCAACTACACGAATGAAGAGTTTGGAAAAGGGTGTTGTTACGGATAAAGTGTGGCCTTCTTATGTGCATGGAAGACATTCGAACCCGCAGGGTAGACTCATTCAACACGTCATGAAAGATAAAACAGAGGGTACTGTTGAACAGATCATTCAACTTGCGCCATATATCAAGAGTATTAAAATCATTGGTGGTGAACCTTTGATTATGAAAAAACAATATGAGATGTTGGATGCGTTGATTGATTCGGGTCATGCGCCAAAAATCTCTTTGAAATATCAAACAAACTTAACAGAGACGAAAGCTGGTAAACATAACCTACTAACCTATATTCCTTACTTCGATCACGTTGCAGTGGTTGCATCCGTTGATGGTATTGGTCCTGTAATTGAATACATGCGTCGAAGAACTGATTGGGATAAAGTTGTAAAGAACGTTGAACTCTGTGGTCAGTTTGACAACGCAGTTGTTGACTTTAATGGTCTGGTGTCTTTCCTTAGTGTTATGCGTTTCTATGAAGTGGTTGATTGGTGCAAAGATCATCCTGTGATTGACCAACTTAATTGGGCGATGTTAGAGAACCCACCACATCTAAGAACTAATAACCTTCCACAAGAACTTAAAGATGAATTGATTCCAAAGTATGAAGAATGGCCTGATATTCAAGCAGCGTTGTCTAGACCGCCAGAACCAGACGTTGATCTTCAGGACATTTTTGATTACCTATTGCTTCAAGATAAATATTATGAAGGCACTAGATGGGAAATGTCTTTGTTTGATGTTTTCCCAGAGTTAGAGAAGTTCTATGAGAACAGACCTATGACAGATGAAAGAAAAGAACTATTTACGTCATGGGGCAAACAAGTTGAAGAATTAGAAAAAGAACACGACAATTTGATATAATTTGTTGACAATTAACGCACGATATGATATAGTACAAAAATAGAATTGTATGAAGGAGTGAAAAAGTGATACCATACGATGCATGGGACCGTGAATATGAAATCAACGAGGGATCATATCACACCCTTTTTGAAAAGACGATGAAAAAAGACTATGACGGTAAAGTCGATTTCTTGGAAAAGAACATCGAAGTGTTTACTGGTAGATACTATGCAGTAGGTGTGGCGAACGCAACAGATGCGTTGTATTTCGCATTGGTAGCGAATGATATTGGATATGGTGACGAAGTTCTGGTTACAAACTTCTCTTGGATTTCTTCTGCGACATGTATCACACGTGCGGGCGCAACGCCTGTGTTCTGCGATATTGACCTAGACACATATCATATGTCTTTTGACAGTATTAAACGTATGGTGTCAAAACACACAAGGGCGTTGATCTACACTCACCTTTTCGGTTCTATGTCAGACACCAGAGAGATTGAAGAATGGTGTAAAGAACACGACATTCTTTTCATAGAGGATGCAGCGCAATCTCTTGGTTCTTCACTAGACGGACGCAAAGCAGGAACCATTGGTGACTGCAGTGTTTATAGTTTCAATTCAAATAAAGTCGTATCTGGTATCGCTGGTGGTGGTATGTTCATGACCAACGATAAAGACATGGCAGAAAAAGTACAATCTATGCGTCGACATGGTAAGATCGGAGAAGAGTTTGTAGTACAAAGATCTATGAATTCAAAACTATATGTACCTAACGCAGAGGTTATTAATCTAAGACTTAAAAATCTTACAGTATGGCAATCCAAACGACAAGAGATTGCAAAGAAATATGATTCTGCATTTAAAGACTTGCCCTTAATTACCCAAGCACAAAAACCTCGTAGTACACTGCAACACAACTATCACAAGTATGTGGTGCGTTTTGAAGATACGGAAACAAGACACTTTGTGATGCAGGGCATTAAACAATCTAAAAAGTGGAATCCCAAGATTCATTATGATATGGCATTGACTGAAAATAAAGTGTGGGATGGAGTGGAAATTCGTATGGACGACACACCAAATGCGCTTCACGCTGCACGTACAATCATGTCAGTTCCTATCAATCCATGGCTTACTGAGGACGAAATAAATACAGTTATAGAATCAATTACAGGAATTTTATAATGAGTTCAGAAGCTTATGGATTGGGTATCGACTTTTACTTAACAAAGTCGTGTAACAAATCCTGTCACTACTGCACAGCGTGGACAACAGAGATGCGCAACCTAACAGTGGACATGGAGTTCGCTGCACCCCTATTGGAGTGGTTGAGTCCCTACAATGCACGAATTAATCTACTTGGCGGAGAACCTGCTCTATGTAAAAACTTAGATGAAGTTATTGCAGAGATTAAGAAGTACCCTAACCTCACACCAGTTGTCCTATCTAACAGTCTAATAAGGAAGTTTTATCCTCACATCTTAGAAGATCCAGAAGTCCACTATGTAGAACACTTAGTGTTGGACTTTTATGATGATCGTATTGAGAAGTTGGGTAACTATGACTTCTTTGGCCCAAATGATAATCACAACTATAATCTGATTATCATGACGCCTAACTTTGAAGAGTATAGAAAGAAACATGGGTTGATGCATCTGTATCACAAAAACACCAAGTTCAAAGAGTACAATTCTAGATCTCCAACTTACGACACATTCGAACAAGAACCAGAGATGACAAGACGCATCTGTTCTTTGTTTCCTCGTGTTCCAGTTATTGATTTTGAAATCAAAAAAATCAGGCACTGCAGTAAGAAAGTTATTAACGGTTCTCGTCACTTCGATGTTACTAAAGAAAACATCGACAAGATGATGAACTTTGAATTGTTTGAGTTTGAGAGATATTGTCAGAACTGTGTCGAAAAACTTTCAAGAAGAGAACCCGAAATAGAAGCTATAATGATGGAAAAGATCCTTGATAGAATGGTGGGTTAATGAAGAAGATTTTTGCGCAACCTTTAAACTTGCACGATCACAATACATTTGATGGAAAATATCACATACAATACGAAAGGTACAAAGAGTCTTTTCGTAGAAAACATTGTTATTGGAAATTGAGATACGGCGAGAGCGTCGAACAACAAAGACGTTGGTATAAAGATCTTGATCAGAAAGTTATAAACGAACAAATTCCTTTTCAAAACATGTATAATGATCTGTGGGATGAAAACGTTGACAACAAGGATGTTGTCTTTGCAACCAACATTTCAGTCAATGGCGTTAAACTTTATGGAAGAGATAGGTACTTCGAAAAACTAGGAGACTTTGGTGTAGATACGGATACTTACACACCGAAACACTTGTGGGACGCACTACAGTTCGACAATGTCTATTATGCAGATCATCATCAGTGTCATGCTGCACACACATTCTTAATGTCTGGATATGAAGAATCAGACATCTTTGTGATTGATGGACAAGGCAATGTCTTTAGAGCGGTTTTCATTCCATCAGACACACAAGAAATAATTGATCTAAGTGATGACTTACCTATTGGTTGGTTGTGGAATGTGATGACACGACTTGCAGGATTTAGTGTTCTTAACGAAGGCAAGTTGATGGGCCTTGCAGGTTATGGAAAACACTCACATAGATGGGAAGAAATCTTTCATCTTATGTTTGAAGAGTTTCAAATGAGAGGTGGTAAGTACTGGCCACAAGAGGGGTACTTTGACAAGTTTACTGAAAATAAAACTTGGAAAGAAGACATGGCGTTTACCCTTCAAAAATTTACCAACGAAAAAGTTTTAGAAATAATTTTACCATTAAAGACATCCAACAATCTTTGTGTTGCGGGTGGTGTAACTTATAATGGTTATTTAAATGAAAAGTTTACGAAACATTGGGAAAATGTTCATGTCCCCAATGCGCCTGGCGACGAAGGTCAATCTATAGGTCTTTATATGCACTGTGATTATGTTTTAAATAAAAACGTAACTAGTCCCCCTGTGTATGCGGGTAAGGATTGGGAAGTCACAGAAGAGTTGTTTAAAGATCTAGATCAATGGTAAGTGTTATTGGTAGACCTGTACAAAGATCGATTATAGGTGCAGCGGGAACGATGCATGACCAGTCTTGGTATGACGGCGATATTCACTGGCAGGCAGAAAGACATACTAGAATAAAAGGTAACCGAAGAAAGAGCGGTTACAAACAAACTGTTTCGGGTTTGTGTACAAGAAAAAAAACTCTTTACCTTGATACGCAGGAAGAGATATACGAACAGGTATTTCAGTCTTTTCATAATCAATATGAAATCTATGCGTTTACCATGCCTAGAAGAGAAGATAGATTTGTATATCCAGAATTTGCAGATCACTTCAATACTATATGGAGATTTGAACCCAAAAAATTATTTGACTATTACCATAAGGATAAAATCTTTTATGCGGATCATCACCAATCACATGCAATTTATGCATATCTTCAGAGTGGATTTGAAGAGTGTGATATCTTAGCTGTAGATGGTGGCGCCGCATTGTTTACTAGTTTTTGGTGCGATTCAGATCAAAACATTACCAACCTAACACCGTTCTTTAATCTTGGTAGAACTTGGATTGCTTGCACTACTGCAGTAGGGTATGTTATGACATCAGGCGGTAGAATATGGCAGGATAATGAAACAGGCAAAGTAATGGGTCTTGCGGGTTATGGTAAAGTGCATTGGGGTTTATATGAACTTTTGCATGAAATTCTTAAAGATGGTACATCACACCGCAATCTTCCTGATCACGAACACAAGATCATCAAGTATGCACAAGAAAGATTTGTACCCCCTCAAAACATGTCAGCGACTATGCAAAAATTAAATGACGATGTTGTTGAGGATCTCGTAACAAAACGTAAGACATCAAAAAACATTTGTGTGAGTGGTGGTGTAGCTTACAATGGTTACATGAACGAGATGTTGACTAAGATATATGACAATGTTTTTGTGCCGCCTGCAGTAGGAGATGAGGGACAATCCGTTGGGATTTATATGATGGCAGACTATGTCATAAATAATAATGTGCATATTCCAAAAGTGTATGCTGGCATTGAACATGAAGTGAAAGAAGAGATTTTTGTTGGTATGAAATACAAGAAAATGAATATGGATGACATATATCCATTTATTGCAAAACAAATTGCTGGTGGATCTATCGTTGGATGGTATCAAGGTAGATCTGAAAGTGGAAATCGTGCACTAGGAAATCGTTCGATCCTTGCGGATCCCAGAAACCCAGATATCAAGGGCATCATCAACGAGAAGATCAAACTCAGAGAAGACTTTAGACCATTCGCTCCTTCAGTCTTGATTGAGGATTATCAAGAGTGGTTTGATACAAACCAACCCTCACCTTACATGTCACGTATCATGCCTGTGAAGGAAGATAAAAGATCTGTAATACCAGGCGTGACGCATGTTGACGGAACTGCACGTATTCAGACAGTAGAAAAATCATTCAATGAAAAATATTGGAACGTCATCAATGCGTTCAAAGAAGAGACAGGCGTCCCTATGCTTTTAAATACGAGTTTCAATTGTCAAGAACCAATTGTAGAAACCCCAGAAGAAGCGCTCGCTACATTCAACAGAGTTGGTTTAGACATTTTGGTTATAGAAGATTATGTTGTAGTAAAATGATTGACTTATACAATAACACTATTGATATCGACTACATGAACAGAATCGTTCATATATCTCAGAGGTTCCCAGAAAAAGCGACTGAATTGTGGGACTCTGTTAGCCCTAATCAATTTATTTCGAAAAAAGAACTCTTGACAACTGTGTTAGAAAGTGGTATACTATCTAAAGATTTGTCAGTAACAATTATAGGATCTTGGTTTGGTTCTATTTTGGTTCCTGTGTTGGCTCCGCTTGTAAAGGACATCATATGTTTTGATATCGATGAAGAGGCGGGACACATTGCTACACAGTTACACAAATATGACAATGTTATTTTTAGTAAACAAGATTTATCTAAACAGAGAGTTAAAACATTACAAGACGCAAACGATTTGTTAGTTATAAACACTTCCTGTGAACACATGGATGATATGATTGACATTATGCACCTACAGCATTTGAATCCAAAATACAAACAAAATCCAAGAAACATTTGGATTGCATGTCAATCGAATAACATGTTGGATATAGAAGGTCATATAAACTGCGTTTCGTCCATGAAAGAATTTAAATTGCAAATGCCTATGGAGGCAAAAATTTTAAAGGAAATGGAAATAGGAGAAGAAAGAGGTATAAGATATTTCATTTTTGGAATGATACCTCACAGAAAGGAACCAAATGAGTAATCTAAAAGAACTTACATGGGAACATCACGAAAGAGCAGAACAGTCACCATTTGCATCTTTGCTTATGAGTGGAGATATCGAACCTAAAGATTATCAAAAGTATCTTTTCAATCAGATGATCTGTTATGGTGCATTAGAAGGAGCGGTGGATCTGCCAGAACCATGGCGTGGTGTGTTCCGTGCAGACGCAATCTTTCAAGATATGCAAGAACTGATGAAAGAGTATAACCTTTCTCCTATCGAAAAGGCGTTAGATACTACTGTCGAATACGTAGGTTACATTGAAGGAATTAAAAACGATAATCATAAACTTCTTGCACACTTATATGTACGTCACTTTGGTGACCTACATGGCGGTCAAATGATTAAGAAGAAGGTGCCAGGCAGTGGTAAGTACTACGATTTCGAACATCGTTATGAATTGATCAAGGGTCTTCGTTCGTTACTTGATGACTCTATGGCAGATGAAGCAAGAATTTGTTTTGATTTCGCATTTCGTTCTTTTGAAGAGTTGAGTAATGAACCACAAGGATAAACTGAAAGAATTCGCTGAGAACATAAGTAGTATATTCGATGAACACTTAATTTCGTATGAAAATCCTCTACACGTCCAAGAGTTTGATGGATGGAAAGACGATTTTTGGAAATCAGATCTCATCGAAAAATGTCATTTGAAAACAATTGACTTGCTAGAAGAACGACGATTGTGGTTACTGCACTTAAATGTCTTCCCAAAATCTGGATGGGATCTTCCTATCCTTGGATGTGACATTGTTGCAGGACCAAACAAAATCAGCGGTGCATTTTTTGACTTCTCTCCTGTCGTTCATGATGATCACGTTATGTGTAAACATTTCAATGAAGAGACACAAAAGTTTACTTGGAAGAAACCTCGTGAACTTCCAGACTGGGCTAAAGAGATCTTCAGTGATCACATGATGGCTGTGGGTAATGTAAGAGAAGAAGAAACTGATAAATTTTTGCTTGCAACTTCTGAATTAATATGTTATTATATGGATAATATGAATCACCAAGCAGTGCAGGTTGATTTCCCTACTAGGGATCTACTCAACAAGTATTGTATAAACCAAAAAAAGAATCATCAGTTGCACAATAGTATCCTTGCTATGGGTATTAGTGAGGAAGACAAAGATTATTATGTGAATAACATATTATTTCAGGAGATAGAAGATTAATGAAAGATAATGTGGTGTCACTTACACCAGAAAAAATTCACCTCGCCATTGCAGATTTAATTGCAAATGGTGTGCCTTATATCGAGGCACTAATTAGTTATGCAGATAAACATAATTTGGAAATCGAATCAGTCGCAGATGTCATCAAAAAGTCGTCTATTTTGAAAGAAAAAATAAGAAGAGAAGCAGTCGGTTTGAAGATGGTAAAACGAAATGATGAACAACAGGACATTACCGAGTTATGTGAATGATAAGTCGTATGAGGCGTACATAAAATACCTCGCAATGAAGAAACATTTTACTTCGCCAAGTTACGATTTTCATAAATATAGGGGTAAGGTAAGAGCATCCTTCGACGCATTCAAAAGTCGCAACGATGCATTTTACTTTGCAAAACTCGCTAAACATGAGGACTACGAAAACGTTCTTCTTGCAAACTTAGTCAAGAACCCAAACGCATGGATTCGAGATATCGCAGAGGACGACTTTCTGTATGTCGAATGGAAGAAAAAGATTGACTCGTTGGGTTATCACTTCAAGTCTGATTTAAAGCATCTTAACGATGATTGGAAGTCAAACTTCGTAACCGATGGTCAACACCCAGTCGTATTGACTCTGTATCTACAGAAGAAAATAAGTCTGGAAACATTTGCAATACTAATACACATTGCAAATATTTTTACATATTGGGAGCAGAATCTACTTGACAAATTCGTGGCTTCTGATATAATACAACACTCAAGAAAGTATTTTCCTTTCCTGATGTTGGACATGAAACGGTACAAGACTTATGTCAAGGACCACTTTGATATCTAACACAACGCTATACAACGTAATACACTGCAATATAAAGGAGACAAACATATGTCATTCGCAGCTCTTAAAAAATCTCGTTCTGCATCACTTGATAAACTAAATGCACAACTGGATAAAATTTCCCAAAAATCTTACTCAGATCCGAACGAAGGAAAGTTCTGGAAACCTACTCGTGATAAAGCGGGCAATGGGTTTGCAATCATTCGTTTCTTGCCTGCGCCTGCGGGTGAAGAGATGCCTTTCGTGCGTATTTGGGATCACGGTTTCCAAGGACCATCTGGTCAGTGGTATATCGAAAACTCTTTGACGACTCTTAACCAAGATGACCCAGTGTCAGAGTATAACTCTAAACTGTGGAATTCTGGTATTGACTCAGATAAGGAACAGGCACGTAAACAGAAACGCCGCCTGAAGTATGTCGCAAACATCCAAGTAATCAAGGATGCAGCGAATCCAGAGAACGAAGGTAAAGTATTCCTTTACCAGTTCGGTAAGAAAATCTTCGACAAACTGAACGATCTAATGAATCCTCAGTTCGAAGATGAGACACCTGTAAACCCATTTGATCTGTGGGAAGGTGCAAACTTCCGTCTGAAGATCCGTCAGTTCGAAGGTTACCCAAACTATGATAAGTCAGAGTTTGATGCGCCTTCACCATTGTCTGATGATGATTCAGAATTGGAAACCATCTACAACCAAGAACATTCTCTACAGGAACTTCTTGATCCGAAGAACTTCAAGTCCTATGCGGAGTTGAAAACCAAACTATATAGAGTGTTAGATCTTGGTGAAGATGCAGGTCCATCTGCTCCTAGTGCATATGATGATGAAGATGACGGTCTAGATCTATCCGCCACACCTTCATTTGCGAAGACTGCACCTGCAGTCGAAGAGGACTCAATCCCTTTTGAACCCGCTCCTACAGGTTCTTCATCTACAGTAGATGATGACGATGATGATCTATCAATCTTCAAGGAACTTGCAAAAGGTTAAGACGGTATGAGTACTAAATCGACAACAGATGTAATCGATTTCGACTTTGGTTTTAGTTTCATCGATGATGAAATTGAAGCAGTAAAAGAAACTGCAGTAGCTACTCAAGCTGCTGCAGAAGATCTCGAAGGACAACTCAGTGATCTCATGAATGAGAAGATTGCATTGGAAGCAAGGCTGGAAAAACTGTTTCATTCGGTTGTTCCATTTCTTGACAATCTGTGTAAGTCACCAGAAAAGAGTACAATCTTCTGGCCTGATCGTGTAGAGAAAATCCAAAATTACAAAGACAAGTTGAGAGTAATCGCAGAAGGGGAATAGACTATGAGTCTCTTAGACAAAATGCTCAAAGCAGGAGCAGTGAAGTCTTCCTCAGTTCTCTCTAAATCCAGTTTTTTCGAAGAGAAGAATCCTATTCAAACGGAACTTCCTATTGTTAATATTGCGTTTAGTGGATCGCTGAAGGGTGGACTAATCCCAGGCCTTACTGTAGTTGCAGGACAGTCAAAGTCGTTTAAGACTTTGCTGTCACTGTACTGCATGAAGGCATATCTAGATAAGTATGAAGACGGTGTTGCGCTGTTGTACGACTCTGAGTATGGTATCACACCAGAGTATCTAGAAAGTTACAACATTGATACGGATCGTGTGATCCACATCCCTGTTGAAGATGTTGAACAACTTAAGTTTGACATCACCAAAAGGTTGGAACAGATTGAGAAAGATGACAACGTGTTCATCATGATTGACTCTGTAGGTAACCTTGCATCGAAGAAAGAAGTTGAAGATGCGATGAACGAGAAAGCAGTCGCTGACATGTCTCGTGCAAAAGCATTGAAGTCTCTCTTCCGTATTGTTACACCAAAGTTGACTGCAAAAAATATTCCTTTGATTGCAATCAATCACGTGTACCAAGAGATCGGTATGTTCCCTAAGGCTGTCGTATCAGGTGGTACAGGGATCTACTATTCTGCAAATCAGATTTTTATCATTACCAAATCACAAGAGAAGGATGGTACAGATCTCGCAGGATTTAAGTTCACAATCAACATCGAAAAGTCACGTTTCGTAAAAGAGAAGTCAAAGTTACCTTTCACAGTTCTTTACGAAAGTGGTATTCAGAAGTGGTCAGCACTATTTGACCTCGCACTGGAAGCTGGGTTTATTTCCAAGTCGACACAGGGTTGGTATAACCTTGTTGATTTGGACACAGGAGAAGTTATCGAACCTCGTCGTCGACTAAAAGACATCGAACAAGATGACGCATTCTTTGAGAAACTTGTTGCCAATGACGCATTTAACGTGTATATTGAGCGCAAGTATAAACTAAACGTGGACCACAACGATGATAGAACAGACGATCTTATCGAATCTACTTCTGAATGAGGAATACTACCGAAAGGTATATCCTTATCTGAAGGAAGATTACTTTGAAGACATTACACTACGAAAGGTATTCAACACTTTTGTATCGTATGTCGAACAATACAAGGAGCCTCCCTCTGTGGAGGCTCTTAAACTCTCTATTGATAAACGAAAAGATTTGAACGAAGACCAGTACAAGGATGCACAATCCGAATTATCTGGTATCTCTCGTGACAACTCAACAGATCTCCAATTCTTAATTGACGAGACAGAGAAGTTCTGTCAAGACCGTGATCTATACAATTCTATTCGTAAGTCAATTAATATACTTGAAGGCAGTGGGGACGGACTCGACAAAGGGTCCATCCCCAAACTTCTCTCTGACTCACTTGGTATCAGTTTCGATACTTCAGTTGGTCACGACTTCTTAGAAGAGTACGACTCACGTTATGAGTTTTATCATCGTAAAGAAGAACGACTCCCATTTGATATCGACATCCTAAACAAAATCACCAAAGGTGGTCTGCCTCGTAAGTCTATGACAGTCTTACTCGCCACTACTGGTGGTGGTAAATCTCTTATCAAGTGTCACATGGCTGCAAACGCACTCATGTATGGTAAGAATGTTCTGTACATTACAATGGAGATGGCAGAAGAAGAGATTGGTCGTCGTATCGATGCGAACATTATGGATGTGACATTGGATGATGTTTCTATCACGCCACGTGACGTGTTTGATAAACGTATGAACCGTTACAAGTCAAAGACAACAGGTAAGTTGGTTATCAAAGAATATCCAACTGGGTCTGCGCATGTGGGACACTTCCGACATCTCTTGAACGAACTACGAATGAAGAAAGGGTTTGTGCCTGATCTGATCTTCGTAGATTATCTAAACATCTGTTCGTCATCACGTGTGCGTGGTGCGGCAGCTGCAAACAGTTATACATTAGTTAAATCAATAGCAGAAGAGGTACGTGGACTTGCAATGGAATTTAATTGTGCTGTGGTTACTTCGTCTCAGTTCAATCGTGACGGCTATGGGAATAGTGACGTTGACCTTACTAATACTTCAGAGAGTATGGGAATTACACACACTGCCGACTGCATTCTAGGACTTGTGACTACAGAAGAACTTGACCAACTGGGTCAATTAATGTTGAAACAACTAAAGAACCGTTGGGGTGACACTGGTTACTATCGTCGGTTCCTTGTGGGTATTGACAGATCAAAGATGAAGATCTATGATCTAGAAGATTCTGCGCAAGACAACATTGGTCAGACAATGGATAATCAGTCACAGGTTACTAAACCTGCATTACCTAATGACCTACCTGCTCTTAAGAAACCAAAGAAGAATATCTTTGACGATGTAAGTGGTCTACAATGATAAATAGTTCGAAAGCACAAAATAATTTGAGTTCGAACATGAAATCTTACAAATCTTACATCACGGAATCTAAAATCAAAGCAGAAGATTTCGAGGCTGCAATCGTTATGGGTTGGTATGCAATTACTAATCAACCCTTCGATGCGTCATCTGCAGGTATTAGTGACAAGGTGCATACTCTACTTCTACAGAACCCCGAATATATCGAAGCGGGTAAACGCATTGCACAAGACATTAAAGACCATTTTAAGTTGGGTAATAATGTCAAGGCAGAACAATACGGCCGTGCAAAATCTAAACTGACTGGTTTCTGGAAAAGTTATGGTGCGACAGACACCACACCTAAGTGTGACATTCTGATTGGTGATAAACGTCTATCATTGAAAATCGGAATGGCACAATTGATGTCTGGCGGTAAAGCAGAGTCAGTCGCAACATTCCACGCAGCGATGGAAAAATCTAAAATCGAAGAATCTCCACAATTGAAAAAGGTTGTGGGGATTTTTGAGGATTTTGTAACTACATCTCTTGCTCCATCACAATTGCGTCCTCTTATTAAGTCTCGTGAAAATCCTCTTGTCAATCAAGGTGAGGCTGCACACAAGACTATTATGAATGAACTGGGTGTACTATTTCAAACAAACGAACAATTCAAAATTGAATTTGCACGTGAGGCAATGTCTGGTTTTATGAAATATGGTGAAGGTAGTAATTCTGCTGCAGAGTTTATGGTTGTATCAGATCATAGTGGATCTGCAACAAAAATTAAATCCGTATACGACGATGCGTACTGCAAACAGATTGCGGATCAGATGAAACTACAAGCACGTTTCAAAACATCCTCACGTAAACTAGGCGGTAAGAAAACAGGCGAGTATAACTTCTGGTCTGTGATTTCTCTTATCGTGGATGCCAATCTCAAAGAAGAAAATGAACAACTAGACGAAAATGCATTCAGACGTATGTTGCAGAAAGTCAAAGGTAAAATTGGTGGATACATTAGTAAAGCTACTCAGTATGTTCGTGGAAAGATGTCGAATGTATTGAAGTTTTTTGGACTTCAACCAGACATTAAAGTCAACAAGGACATCAAATTCTAATGGAACGTTTTAAACAGTTCATACTAAAAGAAGAAAAGAACCTTCACATGACACACGCAGAAGATGCGGTGATCGATGGGGGTGTTAACGGTACACGTAACGTCATCAACTACTTTCGTGCAATCCGTGACATGTTGGGCGGCAATGCAAAAGCGCCCGTCAACCTAAGTGTCAAGTGGGACGGTGCACCTGCAATTTTCGCAGGAGTAGATCCAAGTGACGGAAAATTCTTCATTGCGAAGAAAGGTGTTTTCAATAAGAATCCAAAAATCTATAAGACACCAGAAGAAATTGATAATGATATAAGTGGTGATCTGAACAACAAGTTCAAGGTTGCGCTTAGCGAGTTCTCGAAACTCGGAATTGAAGGAGTTATTCAAGGTGATTTCCTCTATACTAAAGATGATCTCAAAACGGATACTATTGATGGAGAATCGTATATTACTTTCCATCCTAATACGATTGTTTATGCGATACCAACGAAGAGTGGGCTCGCTAAGAAAATACGAAGATCCAAGATCGGTGTGGTCTGGCATACAGTATACAGAGGATCAACGCTTGAAGGAATGTCAGCAAGTTTTGGAGAGAAGATTGCATCTAATCTCAAAGAAGTAAGTTCTGTTTGGTCAGTTGATGCGGTGTTCGAAGACAAGTCTGGTAGTGTTACGATGACTGCGAAAGAAACCGCAGCAGTAACTAAAAAACTGTCTGAGGCTGGTAAGATCTTCAGAACAGTCAAGAAAGATATTCTAAATGAGTTGGGTAACAATGAAGAACTTAACCTTCGTGTGAACACGTTCATCAACTCTAAAGTCCGTGAAGGACAACGTATCGGTAATCCTAAGTCGTTTGTAAAAGGTCTTGTCAAGTACATTCAAGACTACTATCAGAAAGAAGCAGACAAGAAGAAAACTGATCGTGGTAAGAAAACACAGACAGACAAGATGGAAAAAGCACTGACAATGTTCAGTGACAAGAACACTAAAGAGATTGAAAAAGTGTTTGAACTTTACAATCTTCTCGTCGATGTGAAAATGATGATCATCGACAAACTTAATAAAGTAGACAGTCTAAAAACGTTCCTCAAAACTCAGTCGGGTTACGAAGTGACAAACCCTGAAGGATTCGTTGCGATGGATCGGTTGGGTAAAAACTCTTTGAAATTGGTAGACAGACTACAGTTCTCAAAAGCGAACTTTAGTTCGGAATATATCAAAGGGTGGCAACGATAAATGGCAAACATTCACTATCTCAAAAGATCTCATAACGAAGCAGTCGTAAAGATTTATACAACGGAGTCTGCAGGAGAGACAATCGAATTAGATATCGCAAACCTTGTTGGGGACGGTGAAACATTCGATGCGAACACTGCGAGTGTAACTATCACAGAAATATTTTGGGGTGCAAAGAAAGATAAGCAAATCGACGTTTCACGTAAAGAACGTGGCGGATCTGGTGTTCATGGCCATTATTTTTTCACTGCTGCAGGTTCATATGATTTTAATGGATTTGTAGATGATGTTTACTCAGAACGTAATATTCAAGTGTTGCTTGACGGGCCAGGACATGTGTTATTGAAACTAACCAAGGTGTCAGGGTATTCATAATGAACGCTTGGTTGGTCTTCTGGACGTGGATGTTACATGATCCAACTGTCATAATGGGACCACAGGTTAGCGAAAAGGTTTTCGAAAGTCGACAAGAATGTGTAGACTTTGTAAATAAAATTGCAGAACACGAAGCTGCAGACAGTAGAACAGGAAATTTCGAATTTGCTTCTATGGATGGAATGATCTTTAGGGGCGGATGCATTGTTAATGAAAAGGAGTTTGATTCTTTAACCATAAGGATGAATTTTATATGATTGTAAAATCGGAGAACAAGAATGTTGGGAAGACTTGCAGCGTTATTGTTGGGGTCTATCCTCGCAGTAACGAATAGCGCACAAGCGGAAAAACAACCTGTCCTAATGCCTGTTGCACTTGCGTGTGACATGGATGTACAAAATATACTAGGTCTGGTGCAATCGAAATACGGTGAAATACCATTTGCAACTGCAAAGGGTATACTACAACTTGCACAAAATGGTCAATGGATAAATGGAGATGTAATTCAAACCATCAATCCAGAATCTCTAAGTTATAGTTTGATCATAATGGATCCATCTACAGGAATGGGTTGCATGGTTATAGCTGGAAGAGATTTCACACCAATTAGATAAATAAAATACAAGATTAATAACGGAGAATTTGTTATGGGAATGATACGTGACCGTGGACACGATGGTGGTAACACTTGGCGTTGGTTAACAATCGAAAAATTGGTCCGACAAAACGGTTGGACCAAAGGTGCGGAACTTGGCGTATGGATGGGACAAACCTTTACGCACTTAGTACGCACATGTAAAAATCTTCACATCATTGGGGTGGATCTTTATGCGCCCCAACCAGAGAATAATGGTCCAGAGAAATGGACTGCAGGGGAGAATGGTCACCCTTGGGACCACGAAACATACTACAAACGTATGTTGCAATTCTGTGCGCAATACCCTGATCGTGCGCAAATCATCAAAGGATATACAACTGAAGTCGCAGAGACTGTAGAAGATGGAAGTCTCGACTTTGTATTCATCGACGCAGATCATGGATACGAAGGTTGTTTGCGTGACATCAAAGCATGGGCTCCAAAAGTTCGTAAAGGTGGATACGTGATGGGACACGATATACACTTTCCAACCGTCCAACAAGCGGTTACAGAATATTATGGTGAGAACTCATGGAATGTCGAAGACGACTTTGTTTGGTGGGTAGAAAGTAAATGACAAAGGAAATAGATCCTCATAAGTATCCAAAACATGCTTCGGATGAAGTAAAAAACACACGAGATTATCGTACTTGGATATTTGATGGGGTCTATAGAAACTTTGCATGGCGCATGGAAGGACGCAATCAAGAATCACGTAGTGGGCCAGGGTCGGAACTTGGGTATACAAAGAACTTACGTGAAAAACTGCCATTGATGTTTAGTCAATTTGGTATCAACAGTATGTTGGATGCACCATGTGGAGATATGAACTGGATGATAGAAGTTCTGAAAGAATGTCCAATTGAATATACAGGTGGCGACATTGTTTCTGAAATGATACAAGACAATAAAGATAAATATCCAGAATACAAATTTTTAGAGTTGGATGTTGTAGAAGACGAATTACCTTACGCAGATTTATTTTTCTGTAGAGATCTATTCTTTCACTTGCACAATGATATATGTTTGAAGATAATTGAAAACTATTTGAGGTCTGAAATACCTTATATTTGTTTGACAACGAATAAAAATATATTACATAGAAGTGCTTCAAACATATATGTGAATTGTGGTGAATTTAGATTGATAGATATATTCGAAGAACCATTTAACTTTCCAAAAGAAGTTCTATATACTATAGATGATACACCAGAGGGTAGTCGATACCCCGCAAAAGATATGGTACTATTAAGAAGAGAGCAACTGTTATGAATATCGAAAAGAAAATCACACAGATTTGGATTGGGCCCAATCCTGCGCCTATGAAATGGATGAATACGTGGAAAGAAAAACACCCAGAGTGGGAGTATGAGATTTTCACAGATGAAATGTTGCACCAACGCAAGTGGATGAATCAACATCTCATTGAACACTATTATAATACAAAGAAGTATTGTGGGGTTTCTGATCTCATTCGATACGAACTCTTACTTGAACGTGGTGGGTTTTTCCCAGAAGCTGATATGGAGTGTCTAGAAAACACCGATGAGTTGTGGATCTCTGAACCGCACAAAGCGTATACTTGTTATGAGAACGAATTGTATCGTGCAAATTTTGTTCAACCAATTCTTGCGTGTAACCCAGGCAATATGTTTGTTCGTATGTTGGTTGAAACTCTACACCAACTTCGTGCAGATCAACTCGCACCAGAACCTTTCAGATCGACAGGTAACGAGTTCCTAAGTCGTTTGGTGCAGGACAACATGTATCATTTGAAGATTTTCCCTTCACATTATTTCATTCCTCAGTTCTATGTGCGTGAATCTAAACGTTATGATGGCGACGATAAGGTCTATGCAGAACATCATTGGGGGTCAACAGGGATGCCTTGGACACAGCAGTACTCAACTGCAACTTGATCGATGTACATATCTCCAAAATATAAATTCATATTTCTCAGAGTTCCGAAGACTGCTAGTACCAGTCTATCGGAATTCTTTATTCGTAATATAGATGATCCCGATGCAATATACACAGAAGTGGAAGATGCTAAAATTGATGGTACTCTCTCTGAAGAAAAACTCACAGAGATTAGAGGAACTCACGAAAACTACCACCCCTTCAAACATCTCCATTTAAATTTAAAACAACTTGTCGAGTATGACATTATCACTGATGAACAAGCCAGAACATATCGTTCCGTAGCGGTTCTTAGAGATCCTATCGAAAGACAAAAGAGTTTTTATTACTTCTTTAAACGTTGGGATAAGGATCTGAAAAGTAAACCATACAGTTTGGCAGAGTACAAATACATGGCTCCACGTGGATGGTTCGATGCAGATAAAGCAACAGGAGAAGACAATTCTAAATTGTTGCAGTCTGATTTCCTTCTTTATGATGGAAAGATTCGTGGTGAATATTGGTTATATGAAAACCTTTTGGATCATATACAGTCCTTTATAGAGGACAATGATCTATCAATAAAACATAAACTGCAAAATCATAAAAATCAATATAGAGTGGATAGAATAGATGCATCTAAAGAAATTCACTTTGATTATGAAGCATTGGGACCAATAAAAGATTATTTTGAAAAAGATTTAAACCTCTATACGACAATAAAGAAGAAACATTATGCAGACACAACTAGCTTACATACTCAGAATCAATAAAGAAATCTCAGAACAATATGCACGAGACGCAATGGCATCTTGTGATGCAATTGGTTTGAAGTGGGAAACCTTTGATGGTTGGTGCGACATCCCTGGCGTTCTTGCGTGGGCAAAGTCTGGTATTAATCTAACTATTAATGAAGGCAAACCAATTCAACTACCGCCTGCAGACTATCCGTTTGAACCCAACGAGAATCTACATGCGGGTGAGAAAGCGGAATGTTGCACAGTTGGTCACGCTGCAATTTGGAAAAAGATCGCAGAGGGTGAAGAAGATGTTGGTATTGTTCTTGAACACGATGCGCTTATGTTGCAAAGTATAGATATAGATATACCAGAGAATAGAATTGTTGTCTTGGGGTACAAACTACCCGAACCTGAGAGATATGATCACGTGACTGCAGGACCACCTGTAAGGTTTGTAGACATTCTTGGTCATGAGGGTGCACATGCATACGCAATGACTAAAAACACTGCAAGAACTTTGATTGAAGAGATCGAAACTGTAGGTCGTCTTGGGTGTGTAGATAATGCATATTTTATCATGAACCAGAGACGAACAAAGGTTCCTCTTTGTATTGCAGACCCTACGCCAGCGATAGGGTGGTTACGTAAGTCAACTATTTGGAGTGGGTCTGCATATAGAAACTATGAATTCATCCCTTCGTTCGCTGAAAATTATAAATAAACCATTAATCCTATAAATTAGAGCATTACCATGGCTAGTCTTACAGAAGTAGAAAAAGATAAAAATAAAAAGAAAAGAGAAATGGTCAAGTTTAAAGAGTTTGACCCATCTCAATACGTGGAACTTGAACCTCAATTGAAAGAGGCAAAGAGTAAGACAGTTGTGTTCTCTTTTGGTCGCATGAACCCTGTAACAATAGGTCATGAGAAACTAGTAAACAAGGTGAAATCAGTTGCTAAGTCCAATAACGCAGACGCACGTATATACCTATCCCACACGCAGAACAACAAAAAAGATCCCCTCAGCTACAAAGACAAGTTCCGATTCGCAAAGAAGGCGTTCGGCGATGTTGTTATACAGTCAAATGCAAGACAAGTCTTCCAGATCGCAGCAGAACTCGAAAAATCTGGATACGACGAGATCATCATGGTGGTTGGATCTGATCGTGTAAAAGAATTCCAAACAATCCTCAACAAGTATAATGGTAAAGACTACAACTTCGATTCTATCAAGGTTGTCTCTGCAGGCGAACGTGATCCTGATGCAGAAGGTGTCGAAGGAATGTCTGGAACCAAGTTAAGAGGCATTGCACAGAAGGGACAGTTTGACGACTATACAGATGAAAAAGGTAAGAAACAATATGGTTTCAAAAGTGCCGCTGCATCTAAGTTGTCTGACAAAGATAAGATGGCGATGATGAAACTTGTTCAGAAGAACCTTAAAGAAGAGTTAGAAGAACGTGCGTTGACAAGACAACAACGTATGGCCGCCAAACAAAGGTTCCGTAGAATTAAACATAAAATTAAAATCGGTAGAGAAAAGGCCGCCAGAAAACGCAAACCTTTAGAGAAGTTGAGAAAACTTGCGAGAAAAGGTGCAAGAAATCTTCTTAAGAAAAAATTAACCAAAGGACAAGATTATAAGGATATGTCTTTTGGACAAAGACAAGCTATAGATAAAAGACTGGACAAAATTTCACCTAGTCGCATCAATGCGATTTCTAAACGTATGTTACCTACTGTGAAGAAACGTGAGATGGATCGTATGAAGAATAGAAACAAACGCCCAGCAGACCAACCTAAAGGTAAGTAAAATGCGATTCGGAACCTTTGTTGAGAAAATGAAAGTCTCACAGGACAGAGACGTGGATGAGTTGCCTGGCACTCAGCCCTCTAAGTACTATAAAGGTGTAGACAAAGACGAAAAAGAAAAACGTGCAAAACAGTTTGCACGACAAGCGAAGATGTCTGATGATGATCCTCGTGCATATAAACCTGCGCCTGGCGATAAAGAGGCGAAGACAAAACCTTCCAAACATACTAACAAGTTCAAACAGATGTACGGTGAACGTGCACTGACTCCTGCAGAAAAAGATAAGATGAAGGAGTACGAGAAGAAGATCGACAAGAAAGACTTCATTGATCGATACGGTGAAGAGGAAGGCGAACGCATCTATTACGCAACCATCACAAAGATGGCGAAGAAGAACGAAGCTGTATCCCCCGCCCAACAAGCGGCGATTGCAATCGCAAAGAAAAAGTCTGGTAAGTACGACAAAGATGGTAATCGTATTGATGAAGCAAACAAAGAGAAGATGATCAAACACGCTGCAGACACACTGCAAAAGGTTTGGAACCGCAAGAAAAAAGATGCGAAACACGACATCGGATACTATGCTGCACAAGTTGCACGTGGATATAGAGATATCAGTGGAAGAGATCTCGTCAAGATGGTACAAGAAGAAGTGTCTCAAAAACAAATCGACGATCTAGAAAAGTTTGCAGATAGACTTCTTGCGAAGTTTAAAGTCGATGTTGAATTCACAAAACATTTCAAAGATCGTATGAACGACAAACGCAACTCACCTGAGATCAAGGTCGTAGAGTTGCAGAAACTATTCAAGAAGATCCAAAAGAACAAGGCGAAGAACATTCAAGGTAACGCAGGACTTGAAGCGGTACTGAAGGATCTTTCGTCGGATCTAAACCTTCCAGTAGTAATCAAACAAAAGGGTGACGAAATCGAACTCGTCAATAAGACTATCATGAGAAAACCTGATTTTAAAACAACTTCTAAGATCATCAAGTATGAGGAATTCGTTAACATGGATGAAGCATCACGTGCGGATATGAGAATTCGCAAGAGACCACATATGATGTTGAAAGCTGGTAACGCAGGGGTCAAGTTTGATGGTCGTTTCAAAATGTTTAAAAAGAAAAAGATGTTGCATGATGATGAGAAACCACTAAAAGAGAGTGTTGAAGACTTATCGATGCAAGTCTTTGATTTGATGGAATCTACTGAGAATGCAATCACTGAGGATTCTGGTGAAGCATTAAAAAAGAAAGCGGATAAGACAGGGATGCCTTTGAGCATTCTGAAGAAAGTGTTTGACCGTGGAGTTGCGGCGTGGAGAACTGGTCACAGACCAGGCACAACCGCAACACAGTGGGGACTTGCACGTGTTAACTCATTTGTCACCAAGTCTAAGGGTACTTGGGGTGGCGCAGACCAAGATCTTGCAAAGAAGGTAAGGAACGAAGAAATGAACGAAGGCAAATCGTCAACAGGTTACGAACTATATCACAAAGACTTCTCGTCTGCAATGCAACATGCATACAAACATGCGAAAGATAAATTGAAGATTGAGATTGATCCAGAAGAGATTGATAATAAAGTTGCGACTGGTCCTCGTAAACCTTCCAAGGGTAAAACAAACACATATCGTCTAACAGATAAGTCTGGTAAAAAGGCGGTTCATATTCAAGTTGCAAACCTAGATAACAAAAGATACGAGTTAAACATGTATAAAGAGTCAACAGATTTAGATGCGCAGTTCGAATCACTTGTAGAGGAAGATCTACAGGAGAATTCAAAACACAAGAAAGCAATCGACAAAGCGCACAAGTTCTTCGTTAAAACAAGTAAAGGTCGTAGTGAACGTATCCAAGATAAGAACCGTTTCGCAGCGATGGATATGTTGAAGAAAGAACTTGAAAAGATGGGTGCATCTGAATCGGACATGATGAAGGCGTTCGGTGAACTGGACAAACACATCATGAAAGTTATGGATGAGTCAGTTGAACTAGAAGAAAAAGTCAATGTCAAAGGAATTCAAAAAGCAGTTGACGATGGTAAGTCTATGGATGTTATTATGACTATGTTTGCTAATAAGCGCACAACAAACACAGACGAAATCCGCAAAGTCGTAAAAGACTATATGTGGAAGAAGCGTATGAAAAAAGAAGAACTTGACGAAAACATGTCACGTGCTGCAAAAGAACTTGAAACATATGCACGTAAGAACGGCGGCATCGATAAGATGGACTTCATGAAAGCGGCTATGATGATGAAGAAAGGTCAGACTAACCAACTGAAGAAGTTCGTTGATGACCTAGACACAGAACCACGTGAGAAGATTTTATCTCTAATGCAGAAAGATGCAGATCGTCGTAAAGACTATAAATCGTTCCAAAAGTCGAAACGTAACGAAGCTATACTTACTGGTAAAGACAACGATCACCTTGAAAAAAAGTTAGACAAAGTAAGAAATCGTACTCAAAAAGCTATGAGTCAAAAAACAAAGTCAACGATGGAAGAAGTTGAACTAGAAGAAGGTGTAAACGATCCAGGCATCTTCAAGGCAGTGTTCCTTGCGGGTGGTCCTGGCAGTGGTAAATCATTCATGGTTGGTAAGACTGCATTGACTACACTTGGTCTGAAACTGATCAACTCTGACCCTGCATTTGAAGCACAGTTGAAAAAGGTAGGACTAAAAGCGACACCAGAAGACATCTTCACACCTAAAGGACAGGACGCACGTGCGAAAGCAAAACGACTGACTGCAAAACAACAGGAACTTGCGTTGAATGGTCGTCTGGGTCTGGTTATCGATGGTACAGGTAAAGACTACGCAAAGATTGAGAAACAGGCTATTGCGCTGAAGAAAATAGGTTACGAAGTCGGAATGATCTTTGTTAACACAAACCTAGAAACTGCGATTGCACGTGATGCAAAACGTGATCGCACACTTGGTGCAAAAGAAGTCACCAAGATGTGGAATGCAGTGCAGGACAACATTGGTAAGTTCCAGAAATTCTTTGGAACTGGAATGATCATCGTCGACAACTCTGATGGTGCAGATTGGCAGTCTGGTTCAACTAACGCATATAAGAAAATGTCTGCGTGGGTTAAGAAACCAGTGAAATCACCTGTTGCAAAGAAATGGATTGACTCGCAGAAACAACAACGTGGAATTACTGAGGAAGACTCAAAGAAACTTGAAGAGTCTAAGAAACCTCTTGAATATGGAACACAGGAGACTACGGATACATTCAAGAAGGCAACGCCAGGCGAAGGTGCACCACAGAGGTTCACACAACGTATTAGGGAAAGTATCCTGAAATCTCGTAGACGTAGATAAGGAGATATTCCCATGAAATGGATCACAGGTAGACTAAAAGAACGCACCACTTGGGATGGAGCGGGTCTGGTTGCACTAGGTGGACTAGTGTTGTTCATGGCACCACTTGCAAAAATTGGTGCAGGTATTGCAATCGCATACGGTGTATGGACAATGTGGAAGAAAGAAAAATGAAAGAGTTAAAAGTCAATGAATATGATGTTAGACTCTTGAAAGCAGTTGATGGGGATACCGTTGACGTAGATATTGATTTAGGTTTTGGTATGTGGTTGAAAGACGAACGTGTTCGTATTATGGGTATTGATACACCAGAGTCTAGAACTTCTGATAAAGTTGAGAAGTTGTTTGGTAGAGCTGCGAAAGCAAGACTAAAAGAATTGTTGGTTGCTGGTGGTACGTTGGTCACTACTGAAGAAAAGAATGGTGAAGATATGCGTGGTAAGTTTGGACGCATTCTAGGTGACTTCAGAACACCAGACGGTAGACTAGTCACTGAGGTTATGATCGAAGAAGGACATTGTGTTCCTTACTTTGGTGGATCAAAAGATGATGTGCAAGCGCAACATATGATTAATAGAGAACGACTTTTAAAAGAAGGTGTCGTTGATCAAGACGCATATAACAAAGCGGTAAAGTTGATGGAAAATAAAAAATGAAACGTTTTAAACACTACATCTCAGAGAAAAAGATTCCGCATGTTTTAGATCCCAACAAGTCTATTCAACATGCTATTAAGGATCGTGGAGTCGATAAAGATGTTGATGGTGATGTAGACGATTTAGAAAATATTATGCCTGATGAAATTACTGGTGCAGAAACTAAGAACTTGACGAAACTAGCACAGAAAAGACAGTCGGGTGAAAAGAAACATACAAAAATTGGCACGGCATACAAATGAAACGTTTTAAACAATATACGCACGAGTCCAAGTTTGGTTTGTACGAGGGTAATACGGTTCCTCTCGAACAACCTCTTATTGAAGCGGAACAACCAGAATTAAACTCCCCCAAAAGAAATAGTGGGGACGGTAAGAAGTATGTTGTTTATGTTAAAGATCCCAAGACAGGGAATGTAAGAAAGATTACTTTTGGTGACGAAAAGGGTGGACTGACATCTAAGATTGGTGACAGGGATGCTGCAAGATCTTTTGCTGCACGACACAGTTGTGATACTAAGACAGATAAGATGTCGCCAGGATACTGGGCGTGTCGTCTACCGAAATATGCAAAACAGTTAGGACTTAGTGGTGGCGGAGATTACTGGTGGTAAACCTTATACTGACAAACTGGGGAATGAGTACATCTGCAGAAGCTTCGATGTTTCTAGCGATGATTATGTATGGCACAGAGATGCAAATGATCGAACCATCGAAATCGTTGAAGGAAATGGTTGGACTTTCCAAATAGAAGGATGTCTACCTTTTCTTTTAAAAAGGGGTTTGGTCTTTACCATTGAAAAGAATGTCTATCATAGACTTATAAAAGGCGTCGATGATTTGGAAATAAAAATCACAGAACATAAATAAATACAATTGGATTAGAATAATATAACCTTAAGGAAAGAACAATGACTTTCAAAGATAAAATCGACAGTCTTTTCGGCAGTCTCGTCGCACAGACATTGGAAGAGAAGAAATCTATTAAAGACGAAGACGCATCTAACGATAAGTCTGATGACGGCGAAGGTATGGATAAAGTCGATCCAAAAGCAGTCAAAAAGAAGTTCAAAGATCGTAAAGATAAAGATATCGACAACGATGGTGATGTAGATAGTTCTGATGAGTATCTGCACAAAAGACGTAAAGCAGTTTCTAAGGCGGTTGCGAACGAAGATCTTGAAGCAGCATGTGACATCATTGCGGAAGAATATGACATTGATGATCTAACTGAAGAACAACTAGATGAACTCATTGGTAAAGTTGCAAAGGGTATTGGAAAAGCAGTTGGTGGAACCGCTAAAGCACTTTACAAAGGTGGACAGAAAATCGGTCAAAGACTTTCTACTTCTGGTCGTGCAGATGCTGCAGAGAAACGTGCAGCCTCAGCAGAGAAGAAACAAAAGGATCGTGAACGCATTAAAAAAGCACAGGATCGTCTTGCAAAAGCCCGTGCTGCATTGAATAACAGTTACGAACCTGATGCGGAAATGGTAGAGTTCCATGCGCCAGGCATGGCACCAAAGGGTCGTGCAAAAGCAAAACCTTCGTCTTCGAAAAGTTCACTTTCAGACATCCGTAGAAAAGCAGACAACTTTAAAATTAAAAAAAAAGTTAAAGAGTCGGTAGAACTAGACGAAGAGTCAGCGACTATCTCAAAAGTCAAAGAAATCGTTTCGAAAAAACAAGCGATGAAGATTGACGGTGTGATGGTTGACATGTTCACTGCATCTGCAATCTCACAGATCTACGACAAGGTCAATGATGCAAACAAGAAAAAGATGGATGGTCTAAAGATCACCAAACTTGCAGACGTTGCAATGAAGTTGATGAAACGTGAGGAAGTAGAAGAAGACCTTGATGAAAACGCAAAGGGTGCACTTGCAGCGAGACTTGCAAGAGCATCAAATTATTCCAAGAAGGGTAAAGAAAAAGTTACTCTGAAAAAAGCACCTTGGGAGAAGAAGGGCACGAAAGAAGAAATTGAGGAAAACCTAGACGAAGCTTCATGCGGATGTGGTCCTGATTGTGAACACTGTAAGGGCAATCACGATGCCAGTGAAATTGGTGAAAAGTGTAGTTGTTGTGGAAATGAAATCAAAGAGTCTTCAGACGTACAAGAGAAGAAGAACTATGAGATCAAAGGTGGTAAGATCCACATCTCTAAGAAGGACTTTCGCAAGGTACACAAGGACTACAAGAACACCACTAAAGGTAAAGAACGCATGATGGCGTTAGATCCTAAGACTGGTGGATCTGCATCATATGAAGTTGTATTCACAGAATCAAGTTTCAAAGAAAAATTCAAGAAATCTCTTTCAAAGAGACTTTCGGAATCTGCAAAGACAGAAGAGAAGTCTGATGAGGTTGCGAATAGATATAATGAACTTAAACAATTAGCGCCAGTGGAATTGATGAAACTTTATCAAAAACATTATGGAGAAGATGACATAGATAAAGTAAAGAGTATGGAAAAATCAGAACTTATTTCAAAAATTGTCGATAAAGAATTCGAAAACCAAGGAGAAGAATAATGGCACAATGGGGAAAGACAGATACACTGGCGGACGCACCTAAGTATCTAGAAACAGCAGCGGCAAACCCGAACAAGTCGCATGACAAGGACAACGCAGTGTTCGTTGACTTGACAGAAGCGGGACTTGCGTCAAACAAAGCAAAAGGTCTTGGTACGCCAGGCTGGAACCTGTACCACACATACACCACTGCAGATGGACGTACACGTCACATTGCAGAACCACTAGTAGTGATGAAAGTTGCTTCGGGTGATGCGGGTGACTTGGGTATTACAGGTGATACAGTTGACGAAGACGCAATCGTAGCAGACAGCTAAGACTGAAACATTTAAATTATGAATTTGACAGAATCAACCTTTCTGATGTACGCTATGAAGCACTATGACAATCCTCATTGTTCGGATATAACCGAATTTGAGGAAGACATGAAACGTTTCCAATATTTGAGGAAACTGTTCGGACGTTATAGACAAGAAGGCGAACTGAAAGAAAGGTTGATTCTGAATCACATGATCATCATCTACAACGTATTTGGTGAAAATGGAACTCACATGTTGTTCATGAAATTACCAGAGTACCATGAGTACTTGAAACCGTTTTGTGAGTATTTGAATTATATGCCTGTTCTCGTTCGATACGAGGGGTTATCTATACACAAAGATAGTATAGTATCAGACAGACACATATGTCAAGTACTTAAAGGAATCTAACGAATGGTCGTAGATCTATTTTTAGTTTATTCATTCATAAGAAAACTTGTCACTCCTTTCGAGAAGTGGGAAGCCTATAAGCTTGGAATAATTGATGAGAAAGGAAATATTCTCATCAAGCGCAAAAACTTTTTGAAAAAAGCGCAAAGAGATGCGTTTGGTATCTTCGATCTTATGATTCTAAATCTAAAGAAAATTCTCGCAAAGGTGCCTGGCGGATCTTCACGTTTTGCATCTTATGCTGCTGCACTATTTCTTATCAAAGAATTTAATGAATTTAGTGAAGATTCCCTCTTGACAGAAGATATGGACGATGATATAATCGAGCCAGCGCTTTTGAAATTTGAAAGTGAATATTTAAATCTTATCTTGGCTAATCAGGGAGATTTTGGTGAAGGAGATACATAATGGCAATCGGTATGGCGTTCATTGTGAGGTACTTTGGAGGAAGTACACCTCACGCAATTAATGAATACTATGGTGTTGCGCCAGGCATTCCTACTAGTGGGACAATTAGATTCTCTGATTTCGACACTTACTTCCGTAATAAAGGTATCACTCCAGGCGCAACATCAGTTCAATTCTCAGTAACAGTAGACGTATAAAAATGGCAAAAGGTACTATCTTCAAAAAACCAGAAACTAAAAAAGAGTACGACAACCCTGAAGTTCTTATTCAGGGTTACGGACGCATGAACCTTGACACTCTTAAAAAGAAAATCGAAAAGGATCATGTTGCCGCTTCTAGGTTTTTGAAGATGGGAAGTTTCGATAATTATGTACATGCTATGAATATGGTCAACGAATTTGTTGAAGCAGTCATGGATGTAGAAAAAGAGATGTCGCTTCCTAGATATAAACGTCATAAGAGACGACTATCAGAAGAACCTGCAAATTCTGCAGGGGGTGGTGGGATCGCAGGAATAGGTGTTGGACCACAGGGGGAACCAGGCGTTGGTTCTAAAGCGAGAAACAAATACAAAAGACGTAATCAAAAAGATTTTCGCAAATTTATAAATAGAAAGACAATGAACCTTAATTTAGGAGATTAACCATGTCTGTAGAAGATATTATTAAATCCGCACTGGCAAATGAACCAGTAGCGATGAAAAAACATTTTGAAGAAGAAATCGCAGGTCGTCTATCTGCAGCTTTGGAAGCAAAGTATGCAGAGATGTCTGAAGCAAAAGTCAAAGAAGAAGACGAAGCAGAAGATGATGAAGACGAAGACGAAGATGAAGATGAGGACGAAGAGGAAGAAGACGAGGAATAGTCTTCTCTTTAATCGATGATCGCATCAATTAAAATCGGTATAGTAATAGCCGTCCTTGCCACTGGTGGGGTCGGCTATTTGTATGTTCAGAAGTTACAATCTGATTTAGAAACCGCACGTGCGAATGTTGCACGTATGGAAGTTGCAGTACAGACTGCAGAAGCGAGTGTTAAAACACTCAGAGAAGATGCTGCAAAGATGGCGGAACTTAATAACCAACTATCTGCAGATCTTCAAAAAGCTGAGGCATATGGTGATGACCTCAGAGGTAAACTCCAAAGACACAATTTGACGGCGATGGCGCTCAAAGAGCCTGGCCAACTTGAAGGAAAGATGAATGGTGCAACAGCAAAACTATGGCGTGAATTGGAACAAGACACTGGTGGCGTTGGGGATGATCCCCTTCCTAGCTGGTTGCAGTCTCCTGACTCCAGAACCGAAAGTGGTGACGGTAACGGAGATTCAGAAAACGACAGTTCCGACAGTCGCCCGCCCGAAACCGATCAACCTAACTGACACACGTCTATACGTTGTCAACGAAGATAACCTTGAAGAGTTCTTAAAGGAATTCGAAGAGGTTAATGGTAATCGTGCGTTTGTTGCGTTCTCAGTTAAGGATTATGAGAACCTTGCACTCAACATTGCAGAGTTGCGTAGATACATTAATCAACAAGGTGAAATCATCGTGTACTACGAAGAAGCGGTTACTCCAGACCCTGAAACTGATAAATAAGGTTAAAAATTTACACTTTAGGAAACAGTTCAATGGCTCAGAGTTCGTTAGAAACAGATATTGCTTTAATCAAGTCTGATATAAAAGTCATTAATAAATACTTTGCAAAGGTAGACAACTCTCTCGACATGATGTCAGAGTTACAGAAAACTGTAGCTGCACAATCAGTCACATTGAAATTCCAAGGTGAAAAATTAGAAGATGTGGAACAAGTCTGCAGTTCATATAAAAAAGAAGAACAAGTTCGTTTAAATGTACTAAGTGATCGATTAGAGGAATATCGACGCATGGCACGAGAAGACCATCAAAGACTATCAGAAGCTAGTAACGAAAAACGTAATTCTAGTAACAAAGAAATCCTTGATCGTTTAGATCAAATGGAACGTACACTCCACGAACGTATCACGCAACAGACTAAACGTATCAACGCATTAGAGAACTGGCGATACTACATGATGGGTGTCGGTGCAGTTCTAATTTTTCTCGTAGCAAAATTAAACTGGCCTCAACTTTTCGGTTGACAAATCCATTTTATTGGTGTATGATTGTAGCAATCGTATGACCCTTGAGGATTTGTAATGGTATCTTTCACAGATTTGCACTATGCCCAGATGTTATCTGGCAGATTAGAGAATTTCCGTATCAGGAATACTGCTCCCTACAAAATTAATTTTAGATGTCCTATCTGCGGCGACTCACAGAAGTCACGATCAAAAGCTCGTGGGTGGCTGTTAGAAAAAGAAAATAAATTCTTGTATTATTGCCACAACTGTGGTGCAAGTCATGGTTTTCAGAACTTCCTAAAGACTATAGATCCTCTCCTTTATAATGATTATATTGCAGAAAAGTTTATCAAAAAAGACAAAAAAGAAGAATTTCAGTTCAAAGATGAGACTGGAAAACGTCTATCTGTGCTAAAAGATAATCCTTTAAAGAAGATAAAAAAAGTATCTCAACTTACCCACAACCATGCAATCAAAAGATATATAAGTAAGAGACAGATTCCGGCACGTCACCACTATCGACTCTATTACGTAAAATCATTCAAGAGTTGGATTAACGGAATCATCCCTGATAAATTCGACAACTTAGATAAGGACGAACCACGCCTAGTAATACCTTTCCTTGACAAAGATAAAAAATGTTTTGGTGTTTCTGCTCGTGGGTTCAATCCTAGTGGTGTTCGATATCTTACCATCATGTTTGATGATCGTCCAAAGGTCTTTGGTCTTGATACGGTAGATTTCGACAAGCGATATTTTGTTGTTGAGGGAGCCATAGACAGTTTATTCTTATCTAACGCAGTCGCAATGGCGGGTGCGGATGGTAATGTATCCGCATTTGAAAACTTAGATAATGCGGTGTTTGTCTTTGATGCAGAACCTCGCAATAAAGAAATCCATCAACGGATGGAGAAGGTGATTAGACAGGGATACAAGATTTGTATTTGGCCCGACAATGTAAAGGGTAAAGACATCAATGAGATGATCTTAAATGGTAGTACAGATGTTGAAAATGTGATTAATAATAATACGTATAAGGGTTTGGAAGCAAACCTTAGATTACAAAGATGGAGAAAAACATGAAGACTAGACTGATTTCTTACAGTCAACCACCTGAAGATACTTTCATTGGACTTGAAGATGTACAAGATCTTATCGCTTATTGTGCACGTGTGTCTAACCCGACAAACCAACTTAATTCCTCAACTTCAGAAAAACTTCTGAATTATCTCGCCAAACATAAACACTGGTCACCATTTGAGATGGTGTCTGCATGTATTGAAGTAGAGACAACTCGTGACATTGCACGACAGTTGTTGCGTCACCGTTCATTTTCTTTTCAAGAGTTTTCGCAACGGTATGCAGATCCAGTGAAAGAGTTAGAATTTGTAAAACGTGAATGTCGTTTACAAGATCCAAAGAACCGTCAAAACTCTATTGAGATTGAGGGTGATCCTTCTCTTGTAGAAAATCAAAAATACCAAGATTTAATTGCTGAGTGGGGTCGTAGACAGTCTGGCGTTATTGACATCGTAAAAAGAAACTATGAATGGGCGGTAGAAAATGGTATCGCCAAAGAACAAGCACGTGCGCTTCTACCAGAAGGTTTGACAGTGTCACGTCTATATGTGAATGGTACAATTCGTTCGTGGATTCATTATGTTGAACTCAGAAGCGCAAATGGTACACAAAAGGAGCACATAGAACTCGCACGAGATATTGGTAAGGCTATTGCCCAAATATTTCCCCTCGCAGAAAAATATATTAACAAAAAATAGGAACATCTCACATGACGCAAGTAACAAAGCGGGATGGATCTAAAGAAGAACTTGATATCGAAAAACTTCACAAAGTTGTGTTTCACGCTTGTGATGATATCACTGGGGTAAGTCCAAGTGAAGTCGAAATCAAAAGTCAGATCCAATTCTACAATGGTATAACAACAACTGAAATTCAAGAAACTCTTATTAAGGCGGCTGCAGATCTTATCACCGAAGAAACACCTAATTACCAATTCGTAGGTGGTCGTTTGATTAATTATCAACTACGCAAAGAAGTGTACGGTGGATATGAACCGTGTTCTGTTAAGGAACTGGTTGTTCGCAATACTGAAAGGGGTTTTTATGATGAAGAGTTACTTGAACAGTACGATGATGAAGAGTGGGATACCATCAATGGTTTTGTTAAACATGAACGTGATGAGAATTTAACTTATGTTGCAATGGAACAATTGCGTGGTAAGTACCTCGTACAAAACCGTGTGACTGGTGAGATCTTTGAAACACCACAAATGTGTTATGTGTTGATTGCTGCGACATTGTTCCAGAATTATCCAAAAGAAACTAGGATGCAATGGGTAAAGGATTACTACAATGCAATTAGTCAACACGACATTTCTCTGCCTACTCCTGTTATGGCTGGTGTTAGAACTCCACAACGTCAATTTAGTTCATGTGTCCTTATTGAAACTGGTGACAGTCTTGACTCTATCAACGCCACTTCTAGTTCTATTGTTAAGTACGTAAGTCAGAAGGCAGGTATTGGTATTGGGGGTGGTTCTATTCGTGCAATTGGATCACCAATCCGTAGAGGTGATGCATTCCATACAGGTATCATTCCGTTCTACAAACACTTTCAGTCTGCAACAAAGTCATGTTCACAAGGTGGTGTTCGTGGTGGTGCAGCAACTATCTACTATCCTATCTGGCACCTTGAAGTCGAAGATATGTTGGTGTTGAAGAACAACAAGGGTACAGAAGAGAACCGTGTACGTCACATGGACTATGGAGTACAGTTCAATAAACTGATGTACGAACGTCTAATAAGTGGTGGTGACATTACTCTATTCTCACCATCAGACGTGCCTGGATTGTATGACGCATTCTTTGCAGATCAAGATGAGTTCAAACGTCTCTACGAGACTGCAGAACGCAATACACGATTGCGTAAGAAGACTATCAAAGCAATTGAATTGTTCTCTATGTTCATCGAAGAACGTAAGAACACAGGTCGTATCTATTTACAGAATGTAGACAACGCAAATGATCATGGATCTTTTGATCCATCTGTGGCACCGATACGACAGTCCAATCTTTGTGCAGAAATCGACTTGCCAACCAAACCATTAAATGATATAAATGATCCAGAAGGAGAAATCTCTCTCTGTACACTGTCTGCAATCAACTGGGGTAATGTAAGATCACCAGAAGACTTTGAACGTGCCTGTACACTCGCCGTGCGTGGTCTAGACGCACTCTTGTCGTATCAGAATTATCCTATTCTGGCTGCACGTTTATCAACTGAGAAACGCAGACCTCTTGGTGTGGGGATTATCAACTTCGCATATTGGATGGCAAAAAATGATCTGTCTTACCAAGACATTACATCTGAAGGTCTCGAACTAATTGATGAGTACGCAGAAGCTTGGTCCTACTACTTGATCAAAGCATCTGCAGATCTTGCAGTGGAGATGGGCAATATCGAAGGAGTATGTGAAACAAAGTATGGACATGGAATTACACCGAACCAAACATACAAAAAAGACGTTGATGAACTTGTCAAACACAAAGAACGTATGGATTGGAAAGGATTAAGAAAACAACTTCTGAAAACAGGTATCCGTAATTCCACACTCATGGCATTGATGCCTTCAGAAACAAGTGCACAGGTTGCAAATGCAACGAATGGTATTGAACCACCTCGTTCACTTATTTCAGTAAAACAATCTAAACATGGAGTTTTAAAACAAGTTGTTCCTGAGTACAAACGTTTGAAGAATAAATATGATCTCCTATGGGATCAACAGTCACCTGTTGGATACCTAAAAATCATGGCAGTTCTGCAAAAATACATCGATCAAGGCATCAGCATTAACACAAGTTATAATCCTAAGTTCTATGAGGACGAAAAGATTCCTATGAGTGAAATGCTTCAACACGTATTGATGTTCTACAAGTATGGTGGAAAACAACTATATTACTTCAACACTTATGACGGTCAAGGTGAAGTCGACATTAACAAGTTGATGGAAGAACCTTTGGAACAATCAGAAACAGATGATGCAGCATGTGAAAGCTGCACAATATAGAGGAAAATAAATGAGCGTTTTTGACGTTAACAATCGTACTGATCATACAAAAGTAAAGATGTTTTTGGATCCCTCTGGGGGTCCAACCATTCAACGTTATGACCAGTTGAAGTATAAGTCATTTGATAAACTCACTGATAGTCAGTTGGGTTTCTTTTGGCGTCCTGAAGAAGTTGACATCTATCAGGATGCAAAAGACTTCAAAGCATTGACAGACCATGAAAAACATATTTTCACTTCAAATTTAAAACGACAAATTTTGTTGGATAGTGTGCAGGGCCGTGCACCTGTAGAAGCGTTCAACCCTATTGTTAGTCTTCCAGAAATAGAGAACTGGATACAGACATGGACTTTCTCTGAGACGATCCATAGTCGTTCGTATACGCATATCATTCGTAATGTATATTCAAATCCTTCTAAAGTATTTGATGAACTTATGGATATTGCACCTATTGTGGACTGCGCAGATTCTATTTCAAAATATTATGATGAACTAATTGAAATGTCTTCGTGGTACAATCTATTAGGTGAAGGTCGTCATGGGATCAATGGTAAAATTGTTGTTGTGGATCTGTATGAACTGAAGAAACTTCTTTGGTTGACATTGATGAGTGTAAATATTCTCGAAGGTGTTCGCTTCTACGTATCCTTTGCTTGCTCGTGGGCGTTCGCAGAACTTAAAAAGATGGAAGGAAACGCAAAGATTATCAAACTTATTGCTAGAGATGAAAATCTACACTTAGGTTCTACTCAGCTGATGTTGCGTACCTTAAAGAAAGACGATCCAGATTTTATCAAGATCGCAGACGAAACAAAAGACGAATGTATTCAAATGTTCGTCGACGCAGTGGATCAAGAAAAGGCATGGGCAGATTATCTGTTCCAAGACGGTTCTATGATTGGTCTAAATGCGGAACTACTAAGTGAGTATATTGAGTATATCTGCACTCGACGTATGAAACACGTTGACCTTGAATCACCTTATAATGTTAAAAACAATCCTCTTCCTTGGACACAGAAGTGGATCTCAGGTGCAGAAGTCCAAGTCGCCCCACAAGAAACAGAGATCACATCATACGTTTCTGGTGGAACAAAACAAGACGTATCAACAGACACATTCAAGGGGTTCAGCTTATGATCGAAATTTACGGCAAAGACGCATGTTCATTCTGCGCAAAAGCAACTGGTCTAGCAGATATGCTAGGTCTAAACTATGTTTACAAAAAACTAGGACGTGACTTTTCACGTGAAGAACTTCTTGAAGAATTTCCCAATGCACGTACATTCCCTCAGATCCGTGTAAATGGGAAATCCATTGGTGGTTATGAACAATTTGTTCAGTACACAAAACAGGAACAGGCAGCATAAATAACTCTATAAACTAATAGAGTATGGGCATGATTTCTAAAGATAATTTTGAAGAAGTAATTTCCTCATTTAAAAAAGAAGGCAAGTATAGAGTCTTCAACGATATACTAAGAGAGCGAGGGAAGTTTCCTCGCTCCATTTGGTATGGAAAATATGCACCAAAGAATATTGTAAACTGGTGTTCAAATGATTATCTTGGGATGGGTCAAAACCAATATGTCATTGATGCAATGCATACTGCACTAGATCAAACTGGTGCGGGATCTGGCGGGACAAGAAACATTGGTGGTACATCACATTATCACGTAACACTTGAAGGTGTTCTCGCACAGTTACACAAGAAAGAACGGGCACTATTATTCTCTTCTGCATATGTCGCCAACGAATGGTCACTTATTGCACTCTCTCGTATCATTCCTAATATCTGTTTTGTTTCAGATAACAAGAACCATGCTTCTTTGATTATGGGCATGAAACATAGTCGTGCACACAAGATCATTTTCAAACACAACGATATGAAGGACTTGGAGAATGCATTAAAGACTGCGACTAAGAATAATCAAGTACCATGTGTTGTATTCGAGTCTGTCTATTCTATGGATGGTGACGTAGGGAAAATTGAAGAGATATGTGATCTCGCAGATAAATATGGAGCAATAACTTATATCGATGAAGTCCATGCGGTAGGATTATATGGTCCCACAGGTGCAGGATATTGTGAACATTTAGGTTTACAAGATAGGATAACAATTATAAATGGAACACTGGGAAAAGCGTTTGGGGTTCAAGGGGGTTATATTGCTGGGGACAGTATTGTTATTGACGCTATTCGGTCCGTGGCTTCTGGGTTCATCTTTACAACAAGTATCTCGCCCGTCCTCTGCGCCGGAGCTATCGCCTCAATCAAATATATCAGTGACAATCCTTCCGCCCATAGACGACATCAAGAGAGAGCAAGTACGTTAAAACAAATGCTTGCAGATGCAGGAATTCCTGTTCATGAAAATGCGTGTACGCATATCGTACCAGTGATGGTTAACGATGCTTTTAAATGTAAAGAAGCATCTGATAGACTACTAAACGAGTTTGGGATTTACATTCAACCGATTAACTCACCGACAGTAGATGTCGGGACAGAAAGATTACGAATTGCACCAACGCCATATCATGATGATGTGATGATGGTAGAGTTGGTGTCAGCATTGAAGAAAGTTTTAAAATGAACCAATTAGAATCTTGGTATTTTGGTAAAACAATATGGAAGAGAGAAAATAAAATGAGTAAAATTAAAAAAGCGTTTTGGTTTGTTTGCGGGATCCTGTGTCTAGGTATTGCATACCTTGGTGTGATCTTGCCAGGCATTCCTTGGTCAACACCTATTCTTGGTGCAGCTTTTTGTTTCGCAAAATCTAGTGAGAAGTTCCACAACTGGATTATGAACCACAAAACATTTGGTCCATTCATTACTGAATGGCAGACCTATAAAGTCTATCCACAAAAAGCTAAGTATATTATGATGGCAGTGATGTCAACATCACTTGCAGCGATGTACTTCGGTACGGGTAATCCAAAAGCAACACTTTACCTGTTTATCTTGTTCGCACTGATTGTTACTTGGGCATGGAGATATCCTGGCTCAAAAGAAGAATCTCAGAGACGAATTGATGCAGGAGAAAAACTTGGTTGGTTAAAGTAAATGGACGAATGGGAATATAGAATCAGCGAACTTAAATGGCGCATAGAAAAGTTGCGTAAAGAAACTGGTTACTATAAAAAGTCTTCAATGTTGAATGATAGTCCAAGAGTCAAACACGAACCAACGCCGCCCCCTATAGAAGTCATCGATGCAGAAAGAAAAACAAAGAATGCAGAGATGGATGCGCTCAAAGCAAAACTCATGGGGAAGAAAAAATGACACCAGAGGAACGCAAAGAGAGGTATCGTTTGTTTTGGATGGTTAAAGGACATTTGAATGCAGACGAAAATACTATCTTTGAATCCTATGATGGATACTTTAGAAGACTATGGGGTAACCACGAAAATGTTTACAGAGAGGATGGTTTCGAAGAAGCTTACTCGGAAATATTTCCAAATCTAAAATAGGAATAAGTCAATGGATTTCATCTTCGCACTTGCATTATCTCAACATTTGGGTTTTGAAAAAGAATATAATTATATCCATCCTCACTTTAGAATGTCATATGAAAACATTATTGGTGGAGTCTATTACAACTCTTTGGAAAAACTTAGTGTATATGGTGGAATAAGAAGAGAGTTCGGAGACTTTGGTCTTGAAACTGCAATGGTGACTGGATATAGAGATCATCCAACACTTTACACAAGAGGAACATATAAAGATTTTTATATCAGTCCTGCATTTGAAGGTGATAAAGTTGGATTGGTTATAGGATATGAATTTGTGCTTGACAAATAATCTAAAAAGAAATATAATATGAATGATTTAAAATTTACAACTTGTGGAGATTACATGGCAACGACTGAAGAACGATATGTGGTAGTTACGACAACATCAAGTTTTCGTCAACGTTACTGCATCCCTGTAAGTAAATTGCAGGAAATGAACACAGATGTAGATATTACTAACGATCCTGTTAAACAAGTCGAATGGGCACAGGATTCTGTAACTGCAGAGGAAATCAAAGAGTTTTCTCAGAAGTGGTTGGGAGAAACTATTCTAGACACTTTTATTCTTGATGAAGAAAGAGTTCTACAACTGTTTGACCGTGACAACGAATATTTAAAAGAGTGGACTAAAGAAAAAAAACTTGAATGGTTAGACGATTGGAAGGAGAAACCACGTGGACCATAGTATCGAACAGTGGATTGAACGTATAAATGCGATGAAAGACTTGTGCATACAAGCGCATCGATTACGAAATGAATTCGCTGAAATTAGTTATAAAGAATATGACTATGATACATGTAAACATCTTTTAGAACAAGTGCAGTCAATGGCTGCAGGTATTGCAAACGAAGAAATTACGGATATAAAGACTGATATGGATAGTTGGAAAAAAGATGGAAGTTGAAATATTCGGAAAACCTGATTGTGTAAACTGCGATAAGGCACTTGATATTGCCAAACGTTATAAACACAATTGGGAATATAAAAATGTAACTTGGAAAAAATACTATGATGAGATGATATCTCACATAGGACACGAACCAGAGATAATTCCCCTACCAATTATTTTTGTTAACGGTAAACACGTTGGTGGATATAAGGATTATCTCCAATATATAGAAGATCATTTGGGAGGATTCGGTGATCAACCGTTTTAGTGACAATGGCTGGTAGGAAAGTAAGACAGGAAGCGCTTGACGAACTAACACATCAATATAATGAGATTTGTAGAGAAAACAAAGAACTTGTTTTTGAAAACGAATTAATTAGAAGGCAGAATACAATGTTGTTGGAAACACTCGAAGCAGTCTGTGATGATAATGTCATTCCAGATCAGAGTACTCGTTTTCGTCTGAATAATGTGCTGAATAATATTGTGGAAATGAAGTGAAGAAATCAAATCTTAGTCGAAGAAATCTTGTAAAGATTGAACCCAAAACACTTCATCAAAAACAAACATTCGATTGGTGGAAAGAAAATTTTAATCTTGTTCTATCAGGATCTGCAGGAACAGGTAAAACTTTCCTTGCAATGCATCTTGCCCTTCAAGAAGTTTTGAATAGAGATACACCGTATGATAAAGTTGTTATTATACGATCAATTGTCCCAACAAGAGATATCGGTTTCTTGCCTGGCGACGAAGAAGAGAAAAAAGACGTATACACAAGACCCTATGTTTCCATATGCGAAGAACTTCTTGGTAGTAGAGAAGCGTGGTTGGATCTGGTTGCGTCTGGACGTGTCGAGTTTGTCTCCACGTCATTTATTAGGGGACTGACATTATCTAATGCAATTGTTATTGTAGACGAAATGCAAAACCTAAACTTCCACGAACTAGATACAGTTATAACACGAGTTGGAGAAGACTGTAGATTTATTATGTGTGGAGATTATTACCAGTCGGACTTTGAAAGAGATAAAGATCGTCAAGGTATTCGTGACTTCATGGACATCATGAAAAAGATGTTTATGTTTAAAGTGGTAGAGTTTACATGGGAAGATATTGT